>CAJDWJ010000001.1_pt1 | contig 34350 bp, 34 predicted proteins | sample 7391551 | NCBI WGS metagenome assembly CAJDWJ01 (sample SAMEA7055723, study PRJEB34461) | soil metagenome | biome: terrestrial ecosystem; feature: Peninsula; material: soil | place: Antarctica | collected 2016
GATCGTAACTTTACCGCCTTCCTTGGAGGCATGGCAGGACAAATTATCGGGGTGACCATGCTGGTGTCGTTCTTGCCACTGTATCTCCGTGAAGCGTTTGGTCTTGCCTCGGCAACGGTGGTGCGTTTGGATGTTGTGGCTATGTTTGGCGGTGCGCTGGCCAGTCTCGGCTGGGGCCTTGCCTGTTACAACTTTGATCGTTATCGAAAATCCGACCGGGCTCACACTACGCTCGAGCTTGATGATGATATCGCTGAACAAACGCAGCGGCTTTTAAAGGCGCAAAATCTGGTACGCGACCTGGTGAACACACCCACTGAAGATATGGGACCTGAGCAATTGGCCGCGGCCATGAAGATTCAGGCCGATGAACTGGGTGCCAACATGAGTGTTGTGCAAGGCAATGAATTACTGAAGCAAAATTTTCCCGCTATCCACGCGGTCGGGCGCGCGTCTGATCGTGAGCCCAGACTTCTGAAAATGGAGTGGGGCGATAAGAAACAACCGCTGGTAGTGCTCTGCGGCAAAGGTGTTTGCTTTGATACCGGCGGTTTGAACTTAAAGCCCGGTAGTGCCGATTCGACTCATGGTATTGATTCCTGCGGTTGAAAACTCGGTAGCGGGCAATGCTTACCGGCCGGGCGACATTATCCCCACCCGCAAAGGTTTGACGATCGAGATCGGCAATACCGATGCTGAGGGTCGGGTGGTGCTTGCCGATGCGCTGGCTTTTGCTTGTGAGCACGCTCCAGACCTGGTAATGGACTTTGCGACACTCACGGGCGCTGCCCGGGTGGCGATGGGTACGGATTTGCCTCCGGTTTTCAGCAATGATATCCATATTGCCAATGAGCTGGTCGCCCTGGGTGATACTGCAGAAGATCCTTTGTGGGCCTTACCACTATATCAGCCCTACAAGGAATTGATTAAAAGCCCGATTGCAGATATCAGCAATACTGGTAAAACGCCGTACGGTGGTTGCATTACGGCGGCCTTGTTTCTCGAGCATTTTGTGACACCGGAGACGGATTGGGTGCATATTGATACCTATGCCTGGAACCTGAATGCACGCCCCGGGCGTCCTGCAGGCGGCGAAGCTTTGGGCTTGCGGGCAAGCTTCAGCTACCTGAAAAATCGCTACGCGTAAGTTGCAATGAGTAAATAGTCGGGTTACAGCTTTGGCTGCGTGTGGCAAAAAAATGAACAATACAACAACAGATAAAAACCATTTCGCGGAAATCCGGCGGACCTTACAACTGGCGGCTCCTGTAATGGTGGGCATGGTAGCCAGCTTCAGCATGAACTTCGTTGATACGCTGATGGCGGGCAGGCTGCCCAATAAGGAGGTTTCGTTGGCAGCTATCGCTACCGGTGGCGCTGTCTGGTCGGCTGTCTTGATGTTTGTTCTCGGATTGTTGATGGCGATTCAGCCGGTGGTTGCCCAGTTGGATGGCTCGAACGACAAATCAGAAGCGGGAGTCGCAGCTCGCCAGGGCATGTGGGTTGCTTTGGCTTCTGCCATACCGTTTGTACTCATTTTGATGTATGGCGGTTCGGTTTTAAATCTGATGGATGTGGATGGGTCGATTATTCCCACTGCTGTGTCCTATCTGAAGGCACTGGCTTTTGGTGCGCCGGCCATGTGTCTGGTATTTTTGTTACGGTTTTTCAGTGAAGGGGCAGGTTATACCCGTTCAACCATGTATATGGGTATCCTGGGAATTGCGTTGAACGTGCCGCTGAACTACATATTGATGTTCGGCAAACTCGGTTTCCCTGCTTTGGGTGCACAGGGTGCCGGTATCTCTACTGCAATAGTGATCTGGATGCAGTTTTTAATGCTATTTGTTTTTGTGCGTAAGCATCCGCACTTTAAGCCTTATCAGGTTTTTAGCAGGTGGGACTGGCCACAATGGCAGCCTATCAAACGCTTATTAGTGATCGGGTTGCCGATCGCCACCAGCATTTTCGTTGAAGGCAGCTTGTTTGTTGGCGCAGCCTTGTTGATTGCGAGGTTGGGTGCACTGCCTACAGCCGCTCACCTTGTTGCAATCAACTTTTCGGCCATGATGTTTATGGTGCCTCTGGGGCTTGCCAGTGCTATCACCACCCGCGTTGGCAATGCCATTGGTCGCCATGACCCGGCTGCAGCACGGTATGCCGGCCTGATCGGCATGTTTATTATGCTCTTCACCCAATCAATCGGCGCCAGTCTGATGTTGTTTTTCCCCGAATATATTGTGGGCATCTACACAGATGATGTGGCGATTACCGAAATTGCGGTTACATTATTATTTTTCTCAGCAATATTTCAGTATTCTGATGGTATTCAGATATGCGCGGCGGGTGCTTTACGTGGCTTGAAAGACACCATGGTACCCATGGTTATTAATATCGTGTCGTACTTGTTAGTCGGCTTGAGTGTTGGCTATTATCTGACCTTCAACAAGGGGATGGGACCAGCAGGCATGTGGATTGGTATGATTGCAGGGCTTTCAATCGGCGCGGTACTGCTGTTGAGCCGGTTCCTGATTATCAGTAAAAGAATTTAGAGTGGACGGCTGAGCGTCCACCCCTTTATTCTTAGATGCTCTGGCTCTCAGCCTTCTCAACCTGCTTTTCAACTGGCGCAATGCGCTTTTTAATACTTTCCAGTTCGGCCTCTACTGCCGGATCGGCGGTGCTTTCAAGCTCCTGCCAGGCGTTGCCCGCATCGCCACCAAATTCATAGGATGTCACCCTGGCTTCAAGTCGCTCAACCTGGGACTGCAGTCTGTCAAAGCGTCCCATGGCGCGTTGTACTTTGCGCTCGCCTGGTGAAACAAATCGTTCCGATGCCCCGCCACGACCATTAGGTGCATAGCCTTTTCTGGAGCTTATGTCCTTTAACTTGCTCTTCGCTTCTACCAGCTTGCCTTTCAAAGTAGCCATGTCAAATTCGAGTTGCACCATACGCTCATCGAGGTTTTCGGCCTCATCTTTTGCAGACTTCAGGGCTTGCTCGGCTTCGGTTTTGGCTCTTAACGCGGAACGTGCCATATCATCTTTGCCGGCCTCGACAGCCTTTTCAGCACGCTCGGTCCAGGCGCTGATTTCACCCTCGAAGCGCTGCGTCATCCGCTCCAGGTGTTTTTGCTCCGCGAGTAAATCGGCGCTGGCAAGACGTGCGTCTTCTGCGGCATCTTCCATGTCACGGATGAGTGCTTTTAGCAGTTTTTCCGGATCCTCTGCTTTTTCGAGCAGTGAATTCACGTTGGCGGCAATAACATAACGCAGTCGAGAAAATGATCCCATGATTGAAACTCCTGTTTGGTAGAATAGTTGTATTAATATATGCAGTATTCATGCCAGCATAAACAAGCTAATATAATCAATAAGATATGATTTTTATATTCAGGCACACACTTGGGGCAGTGGTGCATTTGACAAACAATTAGTGGTTTCGCCAGTTTTCCGGAATGGCGCCAGGCAGGCTTTGATTAGCGGCCTGGCACCGCAAACGGTGACCTTCGGCGGATTGTGCTGGGTCAATACTCTCCTTACAATAACCAGCTACAGTTTTAACAGGCATTACCATGGTCAAACAGCGTTCTTTTCCAGCCAGAATCGGCTTCGGCATTTGGCATTTTATAAACGGCAGCAGAAAGCTTTTTCTGAATCTTCTGTTTTTGTTTTTTCTATATGTGCTGTTTCTCGCCTTTTTCCATTCTGAAGAAGCGTTACGACTGAAGCCTGATACTACTTTGGTGGTTCGCCCTTACGGCAAAATTGTGGAACAGTATTCAACTACGCCGTTTGATCGTGCAATCGAAGAAGCCGCTGGTCAGATGCGTTCTGAAACCCGTCTGCGTGACATCATTGAGTCCATTCACCTCGCTGCTGGTGACAAGAACATCAAACAGTTGGTCATTGACCCCTCCTATATGTTGGGCGCAGGTTTAGCCTCGCTGAAAGACCTCGGTCATGCAGTGGACGCTTTCAGGTCTACGGGCAAACCGATTGTGGCCATTGCCAACAATCTGGACCAACAGCAGTACTATCTGGCATCGCTGGCAGATGAGATCTGGCTGAATCCCGGCGGTATGGTGTGGGTCGATGGCTTTTCCGATTACCGCCTCTACTTCCGTGAAGGCCTGGAAAAACTGGCGGTAGAGATCAACCTGTTCCGGGTGGGGCAATACAAGTCGGCGATGGAACCATTTATACGTGATGACATGTCTCCGGAGGCTGAAGAGGCCGGCCGCTTCTGGCTGAGTAATTTATGGCAACAGTACCTCGAAGGTGTTTCCAAGCATCGCGGTATTCCTTTGATGAGTTTGCAGGAAACGATCGATGATTTTCCTGCGCGGGTTGAAGCCGTGGGTGGTGATTTTGCCCGGTTTGCACTGCAGGCGGGTCTGGTGGATCGCTTAATGACTGAACCGCAAATTCGTCAGGAATTGGCGATTCGTGGCGCGGTAGACCTGCAAGGCGATGGCTACCGCGCAGTGGAAATGCGGGATTATCTCAGCTTGAATCCAGGCAAAAATGTATTTAGCACATCCAGGCGTATCGCAATCGTTGTGGCGGAAGGCCAGATCGTCCAGGGGCGCTTTCAAGCTGGCGTCATTGATTCAATATCAACCGTAGAACAGTTACGTCGTGTCGCGCGCGATGACAAAGTGGCTGCGATGGTTCTGCGAATCAATAGCCCCGGCGGTGATGCGGGGGTTTCCGAGACATTGCGCCTGGAAATTCAACAGGTCCGCGATGCGGGTAAAAAAGTGGTGGTTTCAATGGGTGATGTGGCTGCGTCCGGTGGCTATTGGATATCGATGGCGGCCGATGAAGTATGGGCGAGCCCTGCAACGATAACCGGATCCATCGGCGTGTTTGGCATGCTGCCGACGTTTGAAAGAACGCTGGATAAGATCGGCGTCCACACGGATGGCTTTGGTACCACTGAGATGGCCGGCAAGCTGCGGCTGGATCGCCCGCTCGACCCGGGTGTTGCGCGCCTTTTTCAGGCCCACACTGAACGTGTTTATCAGGAATTTCTGCAGCTGGTGGGTCGCGCAAGGGGTTTTGATAATCTTAATGATGTCGACAAAATTGCGCAGGGCAGAGTTTGGAGTGGTCAGCAGGCGCTGGGGCTTGGTCTGGTAGATAAAATCGGCACCTTTCAGGATGCCATTGAGGCCAGCGCCCGGATTGCAGGCCTTGGCGACGACTATCAACTGGATTGGATCGAGCCGCACCGTACCGCCCTGGATAACTTTTTTGCAGGTTTAATGAGCAAGGCAATGGTGAAACTTGATCTGTCAGTCAGTCACCCGCTCAGCTTGCCGGTGTCGTGGCTGCAGGGGTTGCTCAATGACCTGCAGTTTATCGCAGCAAGCAATGGTAAATTTACCGTTGCGGCCCATTGTATGTGCGAACTTCAGTAGTTCTTATCAGTAGTTCTTCTGGGTAGGGTCAGGCAGGCCGGAATGTAGTAACCAGCGCTTGCGCTCTTCATTGTATTTCCAATACTGCTCGTCAATGATGCTGCGTTCGCGCGCCTGGTTTTTATTAAACAGCTTTATTTCTACCACTTGAATCAGCCCATTGCCCTCATCTACAGGTGTGGATGAGCGCAAGTTGTAGGCAGTTACCTTGAATAAACGCAGTCGCTCCAGTTCGAGCTTGGTGATCGGGTGTTCTTCTTGATACTCAAGCGCTATAAAACCTACGGCGCCGTCCCACTGGGCCCAACGAACAATCGTTTCATATTGGTCCAGTGTTTCCGATAGACCTGTGCTTTTTTTGCTTTGTGGACAGCCAGCGAGAAGCAACGCGAGTCCGATGAAGGCCAGGGTTGGCAAAAATTTCTTCATATTCAAATGTCCCTGTTGTTAGTTAAGGCGCTGCCAGATCATGCTCAACCAGACGATTGCAATGACAATGTGGCACATAAGCACGGCTGCAGATGCCAGGTCTTTTGCCCGACCTGACAGTTCGTGAAACTCCGGGCCGATGCGATCAACGGTGGCTTCAACTGCGCTGTTAAGCAACTCTACGATGAGCAGTATAAACAACGGCAGTATCAGTATCAGCCATTCAAGCAACGATTGCGCCAGCCACAAAGATGCCAACAATAACACAAGCACCAGTGCTGTATTCTGCCTGAAAGCAGCTTCAAATTTCCACGCAGCTCTAAAACCTTTCCAGGAATTAATGGCGGCCATGCCGATGCGCTTGATACCGGTGTGTCCTTGTTTCATCCCTGCAATCCCACAAATTGGTGTGCCAACTGCTATTATGCGCATGCTGCCCTTCAGTAACAATCGGGCACGCATCATTTTAAAACGCTGAAGGAAATCAATGTGCTAAAAATCGCATCCTGGAATGTTAACTCACTGAATGTACGCCTGCCGCATGTGTTGGCCTGGGTCGATGCGACTTCGCCGGATATTCTGGCGATTCAGGAAACCAAACTCACCGATGACAAGTTTCCTGTCGATGCTTTGAAAGAAGCTGGCTACCAGAGTGTTTACGCTGGCCAGAAAACCTATAACGGCGTGTGTATTATCAGCCGCTCGGAAGCGACCGATGTTATCACTGATATCGATGGTCTTGACGATCCACAGCGGCGAATTCTGGCTGCAACCATTGATGGCATCAGGATAATCAACCTGTATGTGGTTAATGGCAGCGAGGTGGGTTCGGAGAAGTTTGCCTACAAAATGCACTGGCTGGAGCAGGTAACGGGCTTTATCGCAGCCCAGATGAAGTTATATGAAAAGGTGGTGGTGCTGGGCGACTTTAACATTGCACCGGAAGACCGCGATGTCCATGACCCTGAGTTATGGCACGAGAAGATCCTGTGTAGCACACCTGAACGCGAAGCCTTGCAGCGGATTATGGGTCTGGGTTTGACTGATACCTTCAGGCAGTTTGACCAGCCTGATGAAAGCTGGACCTGGTGGGATTACCGGATGGCATCTTTTCGACGTAATCTGGGTTTGCGTATAGATCTGGTGTTGGCTTCAGCTGCGATGAGTGATTTGTGCAGCGCCGCTTATATCGACGTCGAACCTCGGCGCCAGGAGCGTCCGTCAGACCACGCGCCGGCGATCGCCGAATTCAAAAAATCCTGAGCTGGTGGGGATTGAATTCCGTGAACTTGAATGGCCGCAGCCATTGGTCTGACTGCGGCATGGATTGATGGTCCTGGATTGATGAGCCCAATACTGACGAGCCAATATTGATAAGCCCGGTACTGATGAGCCCAATACTGACAAGTCAATACTGATGAGCCCGGTACTGATGAGCCCAATACTGACGAGCCAATATTGACGGAGAGGCCAGGCAAAAAAGCCCGGCCTCTCGCAGAACTGGAAGACTAGCTATTGCCGTAACGTGGTACCGAAGGATCAATTTCCTGCGACCAGGCGTCGATGCCGCCTGCCACATTACTGACGTTGATAAAACCCAGTTTCCGGAAGTGCTCGGCGGCCACCTGACTGCTACCACCGGTATGGCATATAAATGCCAGCGCAGTATCTTTCGGCATGGCTTCAACCTGCTGCATGTAATCATTTTCCATGGTTTTGGCAGCTGCTATCGACGCTTTAGCGCGATCTTCCTGGCTTCGAACATCGATCAGGATCACGGCGTGTTCATCCAGAGCCGCTTTGAGCTCGCGGACGCTCATCTGGTTGATGGTCTGCGGTGCCTGTGGCAGCTTGATTGTCAGGCCTTCTCCCTGCACGGATTCGACCCAATCGATAACGGCGCCGTTGGCGCGCTGGGCAGAGGCCAGATCAAACAGTAAAAGGATACCGTTTGCTTCTACTGCAATTTCGCTGCCCGTGGGGGGCGCCACATCGAACTGTGTCTGCCAGTTGGCGTCCACATTGAAATTCAGGCCAACGCCCTCGTGACCGCCCATGGCTTCCCTGATTTGCTCGGCTGCCTTATCGGTAATGGTCACTTCCGGAGGCGTGCGGTCAGGTGCCGTGATGCCCAGCATCTCATGCAACTCTCCGTTATTGAACATGGTGGTTACGATGTCGCAACCGCCGACCAGTTCACCTTCGATGTACAGCTGCGGAATGGTTGGCCAGTTGCCATATTCCTTGATACCTTCGCGGATGTCCTGATCCTGAAGCACATCAACGCCTTTGTAATCGTTAAGTACTGTATCCAGCAATCCAACCGTCTTGGCAGAAAACCCGCACATGGGCGCCTGCGGTGTGCCTTTCATAAATAAAACCACACGGTTGTTGTTGATGATGCTTTCGATTTGTTCACGAGTGCTGTCTGTAAGGCTCATAATAGTAGTTTCCAAATGTGTGTATATTAATGCTTGTCAATTAGGGCAAAGGACGTCGAAATATATGGGGTGTCCCGGTTCGAGTATCAACCTCCTTCAGGATCAATCTCTTTTAGTAGCAACCGGCTATTGCGTACCTGCAAACTCTTCACCGTAGTAAATGGTAATTTCCTCACCCTTGTTGATATCACGTTTGGCGTAAAGGTCGAGTTCCGACATTTCGGCGTTCGGCTTATCATCGTGATTCAGAAAGCGCAATTCATTGACGCCGTCAAAACCCAGCCATTGCTTCGGGCTTTCACCCTCCACCCACAGCACGTGCATGCCGTTGTTGCTGGTTTCGATGCTATCATAATGGCCGATCCAGGTGCCGGCGCTGATGTTGGTGCGGGCAAAAAGACCGCGGCCATGTACAGCTGAGTCTGCCACATAGCAAAGCCCGTTATTATTGTAATCGGGGCCATCGTCATCAGGATTATTGTAATCGGCGCCATTGTCATCGGGGCTGTCGTAATCAGGCATACGAATGAACAGCCTCAGGCCGGCAGGCTCTCAGCTTTGAGTTGCCGGGTGTTTTCGTCGTAATGGATGTGGCCGGGAAAAGCGATACCTCCGCCGTAGCCTTCGGCCTGTATAAACGCGTGTAAATCATTTAAGCCACTGGCCAGCAAAGGATAGAGATTGATCTGTCGTTTGCCATTTACCACAGTCACCGCAACAGTACCCAGATCATCAGCCTGATGTTCGGTCACAGGTGCTGCGTTACTTGCAGGCTCTGCGGTGGATTCTTCCAGAAAAAAGCTGTCACTCAACTCGCTGTCGTCCAGCCCCGGCAGGTGCTGGGCAACCCGTACACCGTGTGCTTCCAACATCGTTAAATAACGGCGGTACTCTCTGGTCCAGTCGGCATAGACGCTTTGTAGTTGTTGCCCGGACGCGGGCTTATCTTTACCACTGCCAAATTGGGTCCACCAGTCGAATGATTCAAATACAATGTGAACAGCGCCATCGCGCCACTCCAGGTTCAAGCCACTGCCGGTGGTCACTTGCAGCCGCGTGTCTGGTGCATTCATTGATACATCCAGCATTTCCCATAAGGGCAGAAACCCATAGTGCTCAAGTTGCATTCGCAGCATGGCGTTAATGTCGGTGAGGGTCATAAATCGCGTATGGCTAATGGCCACACCGAATTGTGATTCCAGCGACTTGGCTGAATGTGCGCTGAGTTGGCCTTCCTCAAGGAAACGGAATTCCATTTCTTCGTCCAGTTTATCGATTAATTCCTGCGGTCCGCTTACCAACATTGGTAGTAGTTGCAACAGGCCGAGCGGGATGTTTTCGAAAGGCTGCAGGTCTTCTAACGGCATCTGGCCGGTGGCTGCCCCGACACTCAGCAGGCGGGATTGGAAATCACTACCTGGATTGCTGGAATGTTGCAGGGTTTCCAGTGCCTTAAATACGGGCAATGAAGGTCGCAATAACTGGGTTTGGTCGAACAGTGCGCCGGCCATGGTCAGCGAGCAGCGACTGATATCTCTGAACATGGTGGTCAGGTCTGCTGCCAGGTGCGCCAGTATCTGTTCAGCAGCAACCCGGTCGAGCAGCTGAGGACGGCCGGGGCTCTCACCATGGTAGCGGGTTGGATCGGTCTCAATGCCGATCAGAATGTACATATTTTTGATAGGAGACATAAGCGTATAGGTTTCAGAAAAGAGAGAAAGGCGACTTCGACTTTTTGCTGCCGGAATCGCCATCGCGTCTGCGTCGCATACGGCTATGCAACTGTTGCCGACGTTCCTCCAGCCATGCAGATTTATTGGCCTGCTCAGGATCAATTTGTTCAGTCGGAGATTTTTCTTTCAGATAGGCCAGAAAATCCTGGTAGGCTTGCATTTCATGTTGCAATTCCCGGCAAACAATTTCAACCATAATGGCGTCGTCCAAAAAGCCCAAAACCGGCAGGTCATCAGGAATCAGACCTTGTGGGTTGGAAAAATATGCCAGTGCAGCCAGAACCCGCTGACTGTCTTCGTCGCTTAAGTCCCAACGTCGGTCAGTTAGCATCTTAATCAGAAGATCCATCTGGCCCATGCGTTCGCGAATAAAGTCACTGGTGCTGGAGTTTCTGACTCGTGTCAGCGTTTCGCTGGCCTTGTCTATGATTTGTTCCCGTGTCAGCACTTTGCAGGCTTCACAAGCATTCAGCAGGACCTCGCGAAAATACGCCAGGTCGGCCGGGCTCAGTTCAAAATTGATCAGCATGGCAGAAGTTGCAACCGGCGACTTTAGCGAAACCGCCCCGGACGTCCGGGAACAGGGTAGAGGTGACCTTCGTATTTAAAATTCAGATTACCGGCTTCATTTGATGTAACCGTCCCTTTGAAAGAATAGGGCAGGCTCTTGATTTCGCCATTTTCCAGTGCATTCAGTTTATTAAGGATGGTTTCAGACTCATCGACATCCAGGCTCCAGGTGTCCGTGCCATTCGCGGTGATATTGGCATCGGCAGGGCCGTCATAGCTGAATAACTTTTCGTTATCCGCGGACACGCTAAACTGCATGTGCTGCACATCCATCTCTACCCCGTTGCGGTTGCGCAGGCTCAGTTGCAAGGTGATATTTTTACCATCGTGGCTGAGTTCATTTATACGCACAACAGGCGCTACGCCGCGAATCAGGTGGTCGCTACAGGCAACCAGCAAAACAGCAACTGCCAGCAATAGTCCTGTTAGCTGAAGTTTTCTATTCATCATTGCCAATCACCTCATTGTATAAATGACACCTTACGCTGTGTGCATCGACATCGTTACCCTGAGCGTAACTGCCAGGGTTGTAATAATTTGGTGCCTCAGACTCACACAATGGCATTTTATCGGGGCAATTTCCAGCATATAAACACTGCTTGTCAGGTTCAAGTTGCGAGCGACCATGTTCCAGACGAACCAGTTCCTGCGCCTGCACACGGGTTTGCCTGCCTTTTGCGATATCCAGCAACGTGCGGCTATAAGGATGGGCTGGCTGGCTGAAAAAAAGATCTGCATTGGCTTGCTCAAGTACCTGGCCTTGATACATAACGACCACCCGATCGGCCATTTGCCGGACCACGCCCAGATCGTGTGAAATAAACAGAAGGGCAATATCTTTCTGCAGCTGAAGGTCTTTCAGGAGTTGCAGAATATTTGCCTGTACTGACACATCCAGCGCCGACACGGCCTCATCGGCAATGAGTAGATCAGGTTCACACACCAAAGCTCTTGCAATGGCAATACGCTGCTGCTGCCCGGTGGAAAACTGGTGTGGATAGCGATGCAGAATATCATTGTCCAGGCCGACCGTATTCAATACGTGGTTGATGGTCTGAACTCTGGAAATAATATCGCCTAGCTGAAAATGAATCATGGGCTCGAGCAGTATCTGCTCAATAGTCCGTTTGGGGCTTAGTGATGCGGATGGTTCCTGAAATATGATTTGGATTTTCTGGCGCGCCTGCATTAGTTGTGGTCGCGACATATGCAGTCTGTTGATACCGCGGTACAGGATTTCACCGCTAGCGGGTGTCAAAAGGCCGGTAATCATACGCGCAACGCTGCTTTTACCCGCCCCTGAGGCACCAACCAGACACAATGTTTGCTTTTTGACAAGGTGGAAGCTCACGTTATCAACCGCAATCTGACGCGTACGGCCAAAGCTTACCGAAAGGTTTCTGATCTCTAAAAGAGGCAGCGACAGGCTTGGCATCATAACGGCCTGTAGCAGGCAAAACAGCTGCCTTCTTCCTGCTTCATTGGTGGGGCAGCCTGACTGCATTCTGCCACAGCCCGGGAGCAGCGTGGTTCAAAATGGCAGCCCTTCGGCAATGCTCCCATTGATGGTACACGTCCGGGAATGGTTGAGATATTACCCGCCTGTGCGGCGTTAATATCCGGAATGCAGTTAATTAAACCTGCGCTGTACGGGTGACGCGGGTGGGCAAAGAGTTGCGCGCATTGGGCAGTTTCAACGATTCTGCCACAATACATCACCATCACTTGCTGGCACAGCTGGCGAATGACTGACAGATCATGACTGATCATCAGAACGGCGGTGTTGCCGGCCTTTTGTAGTTGCCCGATTTTTTGCAGGATCAGTGAGCGCGTTACGATATCAAGGGCTGTGGTGGGCTCATCTGCAATCAAAACAGCGGGTTTGCAGACGGTGGCCATGGCGATCATGACCAACTGGCGCATTCCACCTGATAGTTGGTGCACGTAAGCGGCGGCAATTTTATCGGGCTGCTCAAATCCCACCGCTGCCAGCGAGTCCAGCGCGGCCTGTCGCACAATCTTTTTGTTGCCACCGATATGGCGTTGGTAAACGTCTTCGATCTGGTGGCCCAAGGTAAACACCGGGTCTAATGCTCTGCCGGGTTGCTGAAATATCATGGCAATATCGCGGCCGGATACCTGGCGGCGCTGGCGGCCTGTCAAGCCGGCGATATCTTTGCCATTGATGTCGATGGCGCTGGATGAAACCTGCATATCTGCACCCGGCAACTGACCTAAAATTGCAAATGCCGTCAGGGTTTTGCCACAGCCGGACTCTCCCACCAATCCCCCTGCCTCACCAGGCTGAAGTTCGAAACTGATGTTGTCGACCAGCGTTCGCACCCCCGTCCGGGTGTTCAGGGTAACGCTCAGGTTACTGACTTTCAGAGCGGGCACAGTCATGCTATCGATTATGATGGGTGCGGGTGCGGGTGCGGTATCGGGCATGGGCGCGGTCATACGGCGTGACCGCGGTTGTCAAAAGCATCCTGCAAGGCGTCGGTCAGTAAATTGAAGCCCATCAAAAGGGCAAACAAGGACAAACTGGCGGCAAGGAAATTGCCAAAATGACCGGTTAATACCTCGTGTGAGCTTTCTGCCAACATAAGACCCCAGCTTACGCCATTGGTAACCCCAAGGCCTAAAAAGCTGAGTATGACCTCGGTTTTGATGGCCGCCACAAATACGATGGTGGCTTGCACCAACAGAATATGGACAGTATTGGGAAGCAGGTGTCTGAAAATAATGGTTGTGCCAGGCAGGCCGATAGCAACCGCAGCTTCGACAAACTCGCGCTGCTTCAAGCGCATGACCTCAGCACGGATAATCCTGGCGGTGGTTGTCCAGAACGTCAGGATCATGGCCAGGTGCATGGCAAAGTATTGTCCACGCAGTGCAAATGCTAAAGCAGCAGCGAACAGGTAGAACGGTATGGAGTCGAGCACTCCCATTGCCCACAAAATAATCTCATCCAACCAACTGTGGCTGTGCCATCCGGACAGCGCACCCAGAGTCATGCCAAGCAGAATCGATAACGCAGTGACACTAACCCCGACTTCAAAAGCTGTGGCCGTACCTTTAAGGGTACGTTGCAGGATGTCCTGGCCGAGGCGATTGGTACCAAACCAGTGCGACATGCTGGAGCTTTCCCAATAGCCCCCGCTGATCCCGGACCAGTCCTGGCCCAGGATGCCGAACCATACACCTACGCAAAGCAGGACAAAAACTACAATAATAAGCAAACCGATCATACCAAACCGGTCTGACTTAAATTGCTCCCAAAAAGCCGTACTCATGAGCGTAGCATCCGCGGATCCACCCATTTGTAAAATATATCCGTGACCAGCATTACCACTACGAAGAGTACGCCAGTTAAGCTCACTACTGCCTTGAGCACTGGTTGGTCGCCTGAGGTTATGGCATTAAAGGTAACCAGGCCGATGCCGGGGATTCCGAAATAACTTTCCAGCAGCAGGCTACCGGAAACCACCACAAATGGAATGGAGTACATTACCCTTGTGATGATGGGCACGAGACTGTTTTTTAACACATGCTTGAAAAGAATGTGCACGGGCGATGCACCGTACACCCGCTGGGTACGGATATGATCGCGTTCAATTTCCTCAACCATGACAGCCCGGTAGAAGCGGGCGTTATAACCCAGTGTTACCAGAACCAATGCAAGGGTGGGAACGCTGACGTAGTACAACCACGAGGCGATATCATGTACCTGCCAGCCACGAACCGGGAAAATATTGAGGCCGTAAGGCGTGCACAGCAGTATCTGCAAAACGATGATGATGACCAGAAAACTGAAGCTCATACCGACAACCGAGCCTGAAATTATCAGCTTGTCGAGCCAGCCGCCCCGGAACCAGGCGGCCAGCATGCCAAAGCCCAGGCCCAGCAAGTTGCCCAATATAAAGCCGGGAAGAATCAGGATGATGGAAACCGGCAGGGTACGTTTGAGAATATCGGTGACAGACTCGCCACTGGAATGTGAAAGCCCGAAGTTGAGGGTCACTATTTCCTTAAGAAAATCCATATAGCGAACTACAAACGAACGGTCATAACCGAGACTGTGACGAACCTCGCTGATCTGCCCGGCCGTTGCATTCTTGCCGAGCAACTCATAAGTCTGATCAGGCCCGAAGTACACCATCAGCAAAAAGCTGACCAGTGTTACACCAAGCATCAGTGGGATGCCGTACAACAACCTGCGGGTCATGTACGGCAATAGCTTCACAGCGTTGTGTCTTCCCCGGCTGCCATGTCGACGAAGCGCATAAAGTAGCCGCCGAGAAATGCACGGTCGGGCAGCATGTGCATCTTTTTATCCCACAAAAATACCATGGTTCTGGTAATGCCGGTGATGCTCACGCATTCATCCATCACTATCTGGTTCATCTGCCGATATATGCGCGTGCGTTCAGGTGACCGCGCGAGGCTCGAGGTTAGTTCATACAAGCGGTTGTATTCCGGGTTATTGAAATTAGATGAGTTGGAGCCCGGTGATGCGTTCGGTCCATAAAAAAGTTGCATGGTATTTTCAACATCCGGGTAGTCCATTGTCCAGCTGCTGTTGATCAGCGTTACCTTGCCTTGTGTGTAGGCGCGGTAAAAATCACCAAAGCTGGCGAATATCATGGGCCGGAGCCGGCTTCTGCCATAAAGCTGCGTAACTGTTCAAAAGCCTGCCTTTCTGTAATCGTATTGGTGATGCCGTAATCAATCACTGGCAGATTGTCGTCATTCCAGCCGTTTTCTTGCAGCAGCCGTTTGGCACCTTCCACATCTCTTTCAATATAACTCTGATCGGCATCCGTTTGAAATTCTGGCGCGAAGGGCGGGATGATGCCGGGGAATACCTGACCGATACCGTGAAAAAAGACCTCGTTGTTGGTTTTCCAGTCAAAGGCTTTTACCATCGCGCACCTTAGCGCATGATTTCGCTGATTGCGGTCTTCATCCGGGTTGTAGCCAATGGCTTCATCTGCCATGTTGAAGTTCGTATAGATAAATCCGACATCAGGGATGGCTTCAAAATGATAGCGTTCGGCAAGATCCGCACGCAAGGTGATTGGCGAAACTGAACTTAAAACATTGGCAAAGTTGACTACCGGTACCTTAATAAACTGCACTTCGCCAGCACTAAAGGCATTCCAGCGGGCGGCACTTTCGCTGATAAATTCAATCACCAACCGGTCTATGAAGGGAGGTGACCGGCCTTGCAGGCTTTCCAACCCGAGCTCGCCCTGAGTGTTGGCATCGTAACCTTCGTTTTCCAGATCAACCGGTATTTTTCTGAAGTTTTCGTTTCTGACCATGATGGCGTGCGAGCTGTTGCGACTTGAAAGCTTGAACGGGCCGGAGCCCACCGGGTGATTGCCGAGGCCCTGGCCATACTTTTCAACGGCCTCGCGAGGCACGATGGCGGAATAGCCCTGTGTGAGTGTATGGACGATTTGAGGAAAAGGTTTTGTGAGTGTGATTTGAATTGTGTAATCATCAATCGCCCGCAAGCCAACAACCTGTTGGTCATGGTCAGAGCCTTGTTTTTTCCATTCGTCCAGACCCTCAATACGGCCCTGCCACAGCCATGCGCCCTGTGCACGTGTCTCCGGATCAAAATGCCGTTTGATGGAATAGACAAAGTCTTGGGCTTTAACTTCCCGTCCTTTGCCATCCGCAAAAGCGGGATCATCAACAAAGTGAACATTCTTTCTTATTGGAATTGTAAGGCGCAGACCATCATCGGAAACGCTCGGCAAGGCTGTTGCCAGATTCGGTTCGAGCTGGTACGGGCGAGCCAGATACTTGTAGCGATACAAGGTGTCATACAAGTTAACGACTATGAAATCTGCGTAAATGGTGGAGGCATGGGCCGGATCAAGAGAGCCCGGCGCATTGTCCATGGCGTGACGGTAAGTTTTTTGTGGCTTTTCGGCGACGTTATTACTTTCTCCACATGCGCCAAGCAGCAGAGTTGACGCAATGAAAATCAGTAGGAATAGTTTCTGCATGTGCCTGTTGCCTTTTCTTATTATGCGCAAAGCTTAGCTCACGGACAAGCGAATCGCCAATCGAGAATGCTGTTACAACAAGCAGGTTCTATGGTTTGGGCTGCGGCTCTACGTCTGAATCATTTTCTAAAAAGGCATCGTCTATAAAAAGATCATAATCGGCCGCTGGCGGATCGCCGTCATAGATCTGGTAGGCGCGGTTTTGCGTCCATACATCGCGTACCAGCATATATGGGTCGTAAGCATCGTCCAGTCCGCTGTCCCGGCTTAAATTTTGGGCGCGTAAATCGATGCCACGGATCAACCAGTAGATCCATCTGTCATTGCCATGAATCTGGCGACCAACCGGATTAACATAGGTGTCGGCGTAGCGTCCAATGCCATCCCTGAACGTGGATGGCCCGAATACAGGGATGACCAGATAACGACTGTTCTCATAGCCCCAGACAGCCAGTGTCTGGCCCAGGTCTTCTTCGTAATAGGGAACGCCTGCTTTGGTCGCCGGATCGAAAAACCCCAGCAGACCGACTGTGGTGTTCAATAAGAAGCGGCCAAAAGTATCCGCACTCTTTTCAAACTCACCTTGCAGCAGCAGATTCAAAAAGGTGACAGGTGCGTCCAGGTTGCGGAAGAAATTTGAGATGCCGCGCTGCAATGGTTTTGGCGTGATTTTTTTGTAACCAACCGCTATCGGTCTCACCAGGTTGCGGTCCAAGGTGTCATTAAAGGCAAAAGCTTTGCGATTAAAGCCCTCCCACGGGTCATTAACAGGGTCAGTATGACGGTTCTGGGTGCCAGCGCAGCCCGCCAGTAGCAAGGCGCTTAACAATACCGCGATGAAGGATGATAGCCTGGACATAAGTGTGCCTATTCAGCGAGCTCCAGTTCTCCGCTGGTGAGGCGTTTAATCACGCTGTCGATACCGTTTGCCTGTACATCAGGCATGATTTGATTACGATAAGTGGTGACATAAGATATGCCTTCCACGATCACATCGAAAGCTTTCCAGCCTTCCGGCGTTTTATGAAAAGCATAATCAATCGGGGCCTCACCACCATCTGGAAGGACAACCCGCGAGCGCACCCGGGTAAGTTTATCGTTCAACTCGCCTTTTTGTGGAAGCACCTTGACCATTTCAGTGCTGTGCAGTTGCAGCAAGCCTTCTGAATAGCGTGAAACCAGCATATTGACCATGGCGTCAGAAAAGGCCTGAATTTTTTCAGGCGGCACGCCGCGTCCTGCACGACCCAGAATCAAACGTGCTGAATAATTGCTATCCAGCATCGGCACCAGATCGCGCATCACCAGTGCTTGCAGTGCTTCAGGGTCGGATTCATATTTGGCCAGATTATCGTTCACTTCCTTGAACAAGTTGGTCATACCATTGACGATGAGCGAAACAGGTTCGTCCTCAGCTGGTGTAGCCATTGCGTTGGTTAAGACTAATACCATGCACGCAAGCAACCATATTTTTACAAACTGACAGAAGATCTTTTTGGCCTTCATTCGTCTGAATCCTTATTTGTACCCTTATCCGTATTGAAAAGAAATTTACTGATCAGATTTTCCAGAACGATGGCGGGTTGGGTGATAATGATCTGGTCGCCATCAACCAACGCATCCAGCGCGCCGCCTGGTGTCAGGCCGATATAGCGATCTCCCAGAATACCGGCCGTTAAAATTGATGCAATAGTATCGCTCGGTATATCTGCAAAGCGCTGATCTATGTCAAGCCCGACCACCGCATCAAAATTGATCGGGTCCAGTGTGATCTCGCCGATCAATCCAACCGTCACACCACCAATCTTGACCGGCGCCCGTGGTTTGAGTTCACCGACATTGGTAAATCGGGCTGTCAGGCGATAAGTATCATCGCTGAGCTTCATGCCATAGTCAGTCGCCGAGGTGGCCAACCATAACAGTGCCGCAATTCCCATCAGCAGGAAAATGCCTGATGTCAGCTCTACTTTGTAATTTGCACGCATGATAATTCCTGTTTATTGACACACTCTGATGTTGATCAGATGAGAAATGATGTCATTATAAAATCAAAAACCAATACCAGCACTGAACTCAGCACCACCGTTTGGGTGGTGGCAGTGCCGACACCTTCGCCGGTGGGCCTGGCGTGATAACCGTAGTAAACCGCGATCAGGCTGACGATGCCGCCAAACACGATACTCTTCCAGACCCCGCCCATAAAATCTTTGTTGAACTGAATGCTCGATTGTAATTTGCTCCAGAATATTCCGGGGTCAAGCCCCATCACTCCGATAGAGAAAATTACAGATCCCAAAATTGCAAAAGCGCTGAACATGGCCGCCAGCAATGGCATTGATATCAGGCCGGCCAGGAACCTCGGTAAGGCAATACGTTTTACCGGATCTATGGCCATCAATTGCATGGCTTCTATCTGGCTGGTGGCCTTCATCAGGCCCAATTCTGCTGCAATTGAGGTCCCCGCCCGACCCGCAAACAGCAATGCAGTTAACACCGGCCCCAGTTCCCGAAACAGCGTTTTGCCCACCAGCATGCTGACCTGGTCTGAGGCACCAAACATCTGCAGTGCATTAATGGCTTGTAAGGACAAAACCATGCCGACGAAAAAGCCACAGATCATAATAATGACCAGCGAGCGCGCGCCTATCAGATATATCTGTTGCAGTACGCTGATAAACAGAGTTCGCTCCAGCCTGATGCCGGCGAGCATCTGGAACAAAAACAGGCTGCAACGCCCGGCGTTCCTTACAGGTGAGAACACGCCCCTTAACCTGCTCAATTTATCTGCCATGATCAGGAAGCCATTCGTTCAAAGGACAACGGACCATCCACCAGGCCATTCATAAACTGGTAGACGGCAGGGTCATCGCTGTTTGACAACTCATCCGGAGTGCCTGCTGCGAGCAATTTCTCGTTGGCCAGAATAAAGCAGTAATCCACCAGCTGTTTCATTTGTGCAACGTTATGGGTCACGATCACGCTGGTGAGACCGAGTTGGTCGTTGGTGGTTCGGATCAGGTTCCTGACGGTCGACATCCCGATCGGGTCCAGCCCTGTCATGGGCTCATCAAACAGTACAACCTTCGGGTTCATGATGACCGCTCTTGCCAGTGCGACCCGGCGAGCCATGCCGCCGGAAAGGCTTTGCGGCATCATGTCGCCGGTATTTGCCAGGCCTACAGACTTCAGCTTGGCATTGACCCGCTCGGAAATTTCCTGCTCGCTGAGGCGGGTATGTTCCCGCAACGAAGCAGCAACATTCTCAAATACAGTTAAATCCGTAAACAAAGCACCATTTTGAAGCAAAACACCGATATTCTCACGGATTTTGTATAGTTTGCGTTGGGACAAACCGGAGATCACCTGCCCGTCTACCTCAATACTGCCCTGGTCGGGATGAAGTTGACCGGAAATTAAGCGCAAAATAGTGGTCTTGCCAACGCCGCTGGGACCCATGATAGCTACAATGCTGCCACGCTCAATATCAAAGCTGACATCGTTCAGAATGGTTTTAACACCTCTGCTGAAAGTCAGGTGATTGATTCGGATGATGAAATCTTGCAAAGCGTTGTGCCCCCACGGCTGGTCTTAATGTCAGTGATTAGATCGTAAGACAACAAATATTATGGCATAGCATTTTTAAAGACAAAAAAAACGAGGAAGACTTGCGTCTCCCTCGTCGTAGAAGTGTAGGAACTCCGCTTCTGGTGGACTGCAGATCCTCCTAGGCCTTTCCAACTTCGTCCAGTTCCGATCTGTTCTGCCCTTCGGTTTCTGGTCGCGGGCCTTCTTCCCGCCTTTATTTATCGACGCTATTCACGTCTATCTCAAGGAATCGCGCTTTCCTATCGAGTCACCCTTATGGTACGACCGCTTCTTGTGGCAGAACCCGGTCCGGGCGACGCATCCTGTACCATCTGGACGCTGTCCGTTTGATTTCACCCTATCGACTGTCAGGCGGGTCGGCCATCCAATTGATTCGCATTTGATCGGTTCAGACCCCTCGGTCATCACCGTCCGGATTTGGTCTTGCGACTTGCTCCGTCCGTTTCAGGCCAGCTGGCCTTAATCGAAAACCGACATCCATAAATGTATGTTAGTAAACGTTTTCAGCCTTTCAACCTTCACCGTTCTGTCTGCAACTCCAACCGTAAGGTTGGTGAGCTTCTGTCTAACGGGGTATTCAAGTTACTATGCTGCGGTGGTCTTGTCAAAAATCAATATTAGATAGTTAGGGGCTTAATCTCAGTGATTGGATGAGTATAAAATCACAAGCCGCTGAATATGAATGCAACCTGCAGATTGATTATTTTACAGCGTTGCGATGAAGCGAATGGATTTGATTAAAAAAGATGCGAAATAGATGCAGGTTTAGAAAAACTGCTGCTTAAGACACCTTTTACACACGCAAAACCAAACTACTGATCAGAGCGGCTTTCAAGTCATCGCACCAGACTATAAAATTGTTTAATGATTACTTCGCATGATCAAGGCAATGCCTACCCATATTCCATTGACGCGCTGGTGTTGGCGGGTACCCATCAGAACCCTGGCCGGTTGATCGCGGGTCGCAACAAGGCATTTCTTGAGATTGATGGTCAAATTCTCATTCGCCGTGTGGTTGATGCCTTGCGGCAGGCCAAAGAGATAGACCAGATATACGTGGTTGGTCCGGCAGCGGAGCTACTTGCAGAAATGCCCGGCCTGTCTGCTGATGTACACATTATTGATCAGCGCGGCAAGATGCTGGCTAATTGCTGGGCGGGCATTGAGGCGTCGGAAGATTTCCACAGAAACGATCCGGGAGTGCCGGTGGCAGAAAGACCGATGCTGGTGACGGTTTGCGATATTCCGCTGGTGACGTCTATCGCTGTCGATGATTTTGTCCGGCGCAGTGCCAAGGTCGATGCGCATTCCGGGTTCGCTAATGGCATGCTGGTGGGTGTGGTGGACGAGTCGGTTCTCACGCCGTTTTACCCTCTGGCAGACAAACCCGGTATCAAGCGGCCGTATGTGGAAACTGCTGAGGGCAGGTTGCGGTTAGCCAATATTTACGTTGGCCGTCCGCGCAAATTGACCGGGTATGATTTTTTGCAGACAGGGTTCTCCCACCGCAAGGCCGAAGACTGGCGCAACGTATTCAAACTGGCCTGGAGTTTTTTTAAACGGCCGCAGGGTTGGCAGGCTGCCTGGATGACCGGCCGGCTCCAGTTGACTTTGATGACGGCCAAAAAGAAGGGCAGGTTCTATCGGTATCTGAAGCGTGGCAACACCGAAGCCAGATTGGAAAAGTTGATTTCCGGTGTGCTGGGCGGCCCGGTGAGCGTTGTCATCACACCGTTTGGGGGCTTAAGTCTGGATGTCGATGACGAGGAAGATTTTCGTATCTTGAATACGCGCTTTAAGGATTGGATGGCGATCACGGAAGCTACAAAAACTACTGGGATTCAGAGCTCAGGCGCTGACATTGGTCAGCCAAGCAACCATAATGACAATGCTGGCCAGAAGGCAATCAAAATGACCGAAAGTAATAACAAAAAGAAAAACGGCAGCGTCGACAGGTAGACATTCACAATCGGCCGGTCAAAGCGGTAGCCGGCAATAAACAGGTTTAGCCCTACGGGTGGCGTGATGTAACCCAATTGCATCGTGGACAGAAACACGATGCCCAGGTGCACCGGGTGCACGCCAAACTGGGTAGCTACCGGCAGAATCAGCGGCACCACCAGAACCACGGCCGAAAAAATATCTAAAATTGCACCCAGTATCAGTAAAAACACCAACAGCATGACCATAAAAGCAAGTTCGCCAGTGACAAAACCACTGATCCATTGAAGCAGTTGCTGTGGCACACCGGCGTCGATCATAAAGTTGGTCGACGCTCGTGATACGCCCAGAATCATCATGATGCCACCGACCAGAACCATGGATTCACGCACGATTGCCGGCAGCTTGCGAACAGACACTTCCTTGAGTATCAACATATCTACGATCAGCACATACAAAGCAGTGACGGCGGCGGCTTCGGAAATTGCAAAATAGCCGGAGTAAATTCCGCCCAGTACCACGATCGGTAAAGGAATCTCCCATATGGATTCGCGCAGGGCGGCGCGTACTTCCTGCCAGGAAAAATCTCCCAGCGGCGTGCGAATGGCCCGGTTTTTCCACACACTGTAAGCCGATAGTACCAATAGCATCAGGAACCCCGGTATCAGTCCGGCCAGAAACAGCTGCTCTATCGGCACTTCAGCCACCACGCCATACAGAATTAAAGGTAGTGATGGTGCGAACAGTAAGCCCAGACTGCCGGCGGATGTTACCAGTCCCAGGTTGAACTTTTCAGGATATCCCGCAATGGCTAACCCGGCTGGCATCCATCCGAGTAGGGCACTGGTCAGGCGGACAATGCGCTTGGGCGCATCGCTTTCGCTGAGCAGGTAACCTGCAAAAGTGAACAGGGGGATGGCCAGCAATATAGGCATTTCAGCGATGCCATAAAACTCGATGGCGATGGCCTGAAGGTCTATATCTGCCTGATAGAAGTTAAAAAATGCAGCAGCACCAATCACTGCAAACAGGGGTGCGCCCAAAAGCAGCAGGATGACAAGAATCAGGCCCAGAATCATCATGTCAGAATCGTAATAATAGTATCGTCATGGCAGCGGGCTGCCTTCTTTCCTGAATTCCGATTGCCTGAATGCCGGCCGCTTGAAAGCGAACAGCAGATGCCGCCAGGCCATCAGGGCAAAACCGACCGGTAGTATAATCTGGGCAATCCAGGCCGGAAAATTGTTCATCAGGGTGTCGCCATACTCATAAGAGCTCATGACGAAGCGGGCGCTTTGCCAGCTGATCAGTGCACACACCGAGGCAGTGAATAAATCCAGAATGATCTGCACCGGCATTTGTAATTTGTAAGGTAAAAAACGATCCAGAACTTCAACGCTGATGTGCTTGTCCAGCCGGCTGGCAGCAAGACCGCCGGCAACGGTTAACCACAGCACCATCAGACGCAACATTTCGTCGCCCCAGAAGAGGCTGAAATCAAAGAAATTACGCAGTACGATCTGCGCACCTGCCAGCAAAATCATGCTAAGCAAAATGACTATTAGCAGCGTGTCTTCGAGGTAACGCCCGGCCTTATCAAGTTTGATAATTATGCTGGGCTGTCGACTCATCGAAGTGCAGGAACGCAGTAGGCTGATGTGTCAGAATCAGGCAGGATCAACCACAGTCCTTGTCTTTGTTGCCGGTCCTGAATGAGTCGATATGGCAGCGGATTTCATTTAAAAGGTCTTCGCTGATCGCACCTTGCGCGGCCAGATCATGATTCGACTTCTTTACCGCTTCACGCCAGATCTCAACCTGGCCTTCATCAGGTGTTATCGACTTCATACCATCTGCCAGCAACGCTTTGCGTGCCTGTCTGTTGTCTTCATCGCCTTGCGTATCAAAGCCTGCGTAGACATTTTCCATGACTTCACGAACCACTTTCTGATCGTTGTCCTGGAGTTTGTCAAACACGCGATTATCGATCACCAACATGGCGAAAATATAGGCAAGCGGCAGGTCGGTTATATAACTGACAGCAGTATTCCATTGCAACACAATAGCTGCCGCCGGCGGGCCCATAATGGTATCAATCAGTTCGGTCTGCAGGCCTGTGAGCACATCCGTTAAAGGCATGGTGACAGGTGAGACGCCGAGTGCTTTTACCGCGGAGAATGACAACTGATCGCCGTCAGGTACCCACACTTTCAAGCCGCGCAGGTCTTTGAGATTAGCAACCGGTGTATTGGACATAATGCTCGCGAAACCACTGCCGGCAAAGCCAAAATTAACGTAGCCGGCCTGCTCCATGAGATGCCGCAATTTAGCATCCATTTGACTGCGTGCATATTTGACTTCTTCAAGGTTGTTAAACAGCATCGGCAGTGCATAAAGCTGTGAATCTTTTTGTAAAGCAGCCAGCGCATTAGAGGTGAAGGCACCGCCGTTCAACTGCCCGATACGCATTTTACGCAACACCTGCTTGTCGTTGCCTTGTACGCCGCCACCGTAGAATTTGAAATCGACTCGTCCATCAGTGCGTTCGGCAATCTCTTTGGCGCCGGCGCGCATGTCAGTCATCCAGGTTGAGCCTTCGGGTGCAATCGTAGCAATTTTTATCGTTTGCGCACTTGCTGTTGTGGTCAGAGCAAATGTCATAAAGACAAATGCCGTGAACAGCAATGCTTCTTTGAAAAAGATTTGCGGCTTGAACATCGGTCGCTGGTTGTTTGTGGGGTTCATGAAATATCAGATTCCTATACTATAGTTTGCAAAGCTCAGGAGTTTGCAAGGCTCAGGTCAAAAATAGTCGTCGGCAGAATCAAGCAGCCGCTGCGCTTCCCGCTGCGCAATCACATTGAAGAGGGTGTAGCCGTCCTGTTTTACGTTGGCTGCCAAAACCTCATTCAATAACTTGTCGTGCAACTCGCGATCGTACAAGGTGCGCGCATAATAACGCGCATAGTCTACGCTGATTGACAGGTCTTTGCCTTGAGACAACTTCATGGCGCGCTCGTAATGAGCTTTGCCAGATTCAAAGTTACCACCAAGAGCAGGTGGGCGTAAGGTTTGTAAAACGGCCAGATAGTGTTCTACCTGCTCGGGTTGGTACTCATCATTGAGCTGCTGTACTCGCTTAAGGGCTGACTCCATTCGCGGCAGGTTGGCCATCGCTGACCAATCGCTACTATGTGCTTTGATATAGGCCAGCCCGCTAAGACCATAGGTAAACAGGCTCGGCGCATCATTTCTGGAGAGTTGTGAAAGGACCGCGTCAAATTCTTTAAAAGAAACACTGTCCAGTTGACAGGCTTTGCGGTTGCTCGCACACAATGCCCGCTGTCCATAAGAACGGGCGCGCGTTGTCAGCCGGTCTGCGCGCTCGGGGTCATCGACAAAAACCACACCGTAAGCTGCATAAAGATCTGCCGCGGCAGCCAGCATTCTGGCATCACCAGGGGCGCCTTCAACGAAACTATCCAGCATGATCAGATAAGCTGGTGCACCGTCGCGAACCGTCTCAGGATCATCCTGATTTAAAATCGCGGCATTAAGATTCGCGGCATTAAGATTGTCTGCCAGACCACCGGTCGCCGACTTCATCACTGATGAGCAGCCGGTGAGTGTTAGCAGTCCTGTAATAAGCAAAAGGGTTTTTATTTGATAATCTTTCAAAATCAGACGTTGCAACAGCCAGGGGGAATGACGAATTATAGACTCAATTGCATCCAAATAGTAAAAACCCCGGTTCCCGCGCCTGCCGGTTTAGGGGGGGATCAAACCGGAAATTTGGGAACCGGGGGGTGGTTAAAAAAGATAACCACCGGTTAAAGCGGTTATCTCAAGTTTCTTATTGTTTTTAATGTGCCGAGCTTCCACGGTCGGTCAACTGTTATTCTCAAACCGCTGAAATTTCTGCAGCACCAATCAGAGTCTTTACGAGGCACCTGAACTTTTGAGCTTGTGGGTTTTTTTGGAGGACTAACCACATAGCTTAAAGACTGACTCAGGATGCCTTATCCGCCAAAAATACTGGCAGGGTCCAACTGGCCCTGCAGGGCAAATCAGTTCAGCCCCAAGCGCACCACAGTAATATATATGACGGCGCTCACGTTGTTGCAGGTTTTTAGCAGAAAATTGACGGAAGTTTTACGGAACGTTTCAGGATAGGTTAGGATTGGGCAGAGCGATTCGACAGAATCAGGTAACGCGGGCTTCGTCCGCTCAGGGATACAGCACGGGGCAGAAATGAATGGGCTTTGAATGCTATTGCATCGGAGACCTCAAGCTTGATGCAGGCACACAGGAAGTCACCCGTGACGGCGAAGTTGTGGCTGTACCCGGGTTATCTTTCAAGTTGTTGTTATCACTGGCCCGCAACGCTCCCAATGTGGTGACGACCGGGCAACTCAAAGAAGCGGTCTGGAAAGGGCTGGTCATTGATAAAGGCACCATAAATAAGCGGGTTTTACTGCTCCGTAAAGCGCTCGGAGAAGCGCAGGGTATGGGGCCATACGTGATGATTGTGCGTGGCAGTGGCTACCGCCTGGATGTCCCGGTTGAACGCCTGGAGGAAAATAGTGGTGGGATCCAGGGTGTCGATGCGGGAGGACAGAACTGGTATCAGCGCAGCTCCAGCATCATGCGCACGCTTTCTTACTGGCTGCTCGGCGCTGTAGCAGTACTGATTTTGTATCAGAGCTATCAGAACCGAACCCCGCCGATCTCGTCCTCTCAAACCACACCAGAAACATACGATCCGGCAGAGCCGCTGGTGACGGGTCCGATAAAACCGCTTTGGATATTGCCAGAGAGTTGCGGGTCGGCACTATTTTAGAGGGGAGTTTCAGGCTTGAAGATAACCATGTCCGTATCACCGCCCAGTTAATTAATGCCCGCAATGGCTATCACCTATGGTCAAAAAATTATAACCGGGAGTTCGACAAGCTGTTTGATGTTCAGGATGATATCGCCCGGGATATTGCTCTGGCGCTGAAATTGACGCTCGAGCAAAGTAATAGCAAGCCCCCTGAACAGGGGCTAACCTCAAACACACAGGCGATCTCGGTTTATCTTAAAGGTAAAGAATTACTCAACAATCGGATTTCGACCAGGGCTGAGGGTTTGCAACAGGCGCTGGATTATTTCAAGCAGGCAATCGAACTCGACCCTCAGTTCGCCAGAGCTTATGCTGGCGAGGCAGCGGCATACTGGTTGCTGTCTTCTTATGATTTGAGTCTTGATCGTGAAACCTATTTTGCAAAAGCAGAAGCCAGTGCAAAGTACGCACTGGAACTGGATCCACGATCCATTGACGCACTGGGTGTGCTCGCGGCGATAAACTCCGTGCGCGGGAATATCGGGCAATCCATGGCACGATTCGAGCAAATTCACGCCCTTCACCGTACCAATTCGAATATAATGCACTGGCAAGCAGCGCTGCTTATCCGGCTTGGGTACTTCAACAGCCTGATCCCGGAGCTTGCAGAAGCCTATCGCCTGGATCCGTTGAATGAGCGAATAGGCTGGTCGTTGGCACTGGCCTATACGTTTGCAGGCAAGTCGAGACAGGCAACCGGGATATTGAGCAAGCTGGAACACTTCAGCTACCGCGATTTCCATTTAGCCTTGATCGCCATTTATGAAGGCGACTATCCGCTTGCCAGAGAATTGTTAAGTGACGTACGCATGCGTTCAGGCACGTTGCCAGCAAAATTTGCCGATATTCTGGTTGATGGGTTGCAAGATTCCGATCAGTTTGAGACATCAGCAGCGCGTCTGGCTGAGGCCGTGAACACAGGCGAACTGGACAGGCTGGTGGGGTTTGAAGCCTTGCTGGTATTGGGGTCTGCCCGGGCTTTTGACCTGGGCGTCGATCCTTTCAGTATCCAAAAGGTGCATATTCTTGCACTGGTCTGGAATAACTGGGCTGTTGGACTAAGACAGGACCCCCGCTTCAAGCAGTGGATAGAAGAGCTGGGGTTTGTTGAATTCTGGCATGTGTATGGATGGCCAGACCGTTGTCAACCAACGGGTCTGGATACTTTTGAATGTATTTAAATTGAGAGTTTGATATGGATCTAACTACATATTGGGCAGGCTACGTTGCCATTGCAATTTTCGTTGCTGCATACGCCCTTGTCATTATGGAAGAGAATCTTCACCTGCGTAAATCCAAACCTGTGATTGTTGCCGCAGGTCTGATCTGGGCGCTGGTGGCTTATGCCTTTGCGAAGATGGGTGATACAGACTCTGCCGGGGTGATGGTGCGCCATAACCTGCTGGAGTTCACCGAGCTTTTCCTGTTTCTGCTCGCTGCAATGACTTTCATTAACACCATGGAGGAGCGCAGTGTCTTTGATGTCTTGCGCGCCTGGCTTGTCAATCAGGGTTTTTCACTGAAAAAGATATTCTGGATAACCGGACTCATCGCATTCTTATTGTCACCGGTTGCCGATAATCTGACGACCGCGTTATTGCTGTCAACAGTAGTGATTTCGATCGGCGGTAGCAATCATAAATTTATTGTCCTGTCCTGTATCAATATTGTCGTTGCCGCTAATGCGGGTGGTGCTTTCAGCCCGTTTGGCGACATTACTACTTTGATGGTCTGGCAATCCGGCCACGTATATTTCAGTGAATTTTTTGCCCTGCTTATTCCATCTACTGTCAACTGGTTAGTGACGGCGGTTCTGCTCTCATTCGGATTGCCTTCTGGACAGCCAGACCCGATTCATGAAGAAGCCAAATTGAAGCATGGTGCGCTGGTAGTGATCGGCTTGTTCCTGGTTACCATCACAATGGCAGTTACCTTGCATAACTACCTCCATTTGCCACCGGTTATTGGCATGATGACAGGCTTGGGCTTCCTGAAACTCTTCGGATACTACCTGCAAAGACGTGACGAAATTGCGAATGCGCGTATTTTCAGCCTTGACGTGCAAGACGGGGAAGACAGTTCGCCGCGGTCTGTTTATAACATCTTCAACAGCCTGGAGCGGGCAGAGTGGGACACTCTGCTATTTTTCTATGGCGTGATTTTGTGCGTAGGTGGACTGGGAGCATTTGGTTACCTGGCCATTAGCTCAGAATGGTTGTACACCGGTTTAGGCGCTACAACGGCTAATATTATTGTTGGCTTTGCCTCTGCAATCGTAGATAACATCCCGGTGATGTTCGCAGTGCTGACGATGGCGCCAGACATGAGTCACGGTCAATGGTTATTGGTTACGTTGACAGCCGGTGTCGGCGGTTCGATGCTCTCCATTGGTTCCGCCGCAGGTGTGGCTGTCATGGGCCAGGCGCATGGTATCTATACCTTTATGGCTCATCTTAAATGGGCCTGGACAATCGTTATAGGCTACATCGCCAGCATTGCCGTACACTTCTGGATTAATGCCAGTTACTTCTGATTTGCATCTGATGCATATCAGCAGCCGGTAAATTACCCGGGTAGCGTAATTGAAAAAGCTATTAATATTGTCGCGTGAGGCACACAAGTATGAGTGCCTGATTGCGGCATCCGGGTTGCCGGACCTGCAAATGCAGGTTTCGGGCAGTGTTGAAAGCGCCATGGCTGTAGCGGCTGATTGTGAAATCATTCTGGGAGAACCTCCGTTGGTCAGTCAGGTTCTGGAAGCCGCCAGTCAGTTACGCTGGGTGCAGTCCTGCTGGGCAGGTGTTGATAGTCTGTGTCAGCCAGGCCTGCGTCGCGACTACCTGCTTACCGGTGTAACCGGCCAATTTGGCCAATTGATTTCTGAATATGTCACCGGCTACCTGTTTGCATTGGAGCGCAGCTTTTTTGAGATGCGAGTCAATCAGCTGGAACGTAATTGGAAACCTTTACCCTATCGTCGTCCCCACGATCTCACCGTGGGCATCGTCGGGCTCGGTTCAATCGGGCAACAGTTGGCCAAAGCGGTGTCCGGTTTTGGGTTTAAGGTTACCGGAATGAACACCACCGGCAAGCCTTGTCAGTACGTTGATCAGGTTTACACCCGGAATCACAGCGATGAGTTTTTTGCCGGTGTGGATTACCTGGTAGTAACATTGCCAGCCACTGCGCAAACCAAACATTTTATAAATGCCAAAGTCTTGCAAAAAATGCAGCCTTCGGCCGTGTTAATGAGTGTCGGGCGCGGCAGCGTGGTCGACGAGAACGCTCTGATACAAGCTTTGCAACGAGATAAAATTCGCGCTGCGGTTCTCGATGTTTTTGAGACCGAACCGTTGCCGTTGGAGAGCCCACTGTGGAGCATGCCGAACGTGTATGTGACACCGCATGTTTCGGCGGTAAGCTTTCCGGAGGATATAGTTGAAGTATTCAAACAAAACTACCTGCGCTACCTGAACAATGAAAGTTTGCAGCATGTGGTGGATTTTGAGCGGGGTTACTAGTTTTAACGAGGTTACTGAATTTATCGACACACGTGTTTTTGTGGCAAAATATACAGGCTCAGAGCTCACGAAAGGATTAATAATGAAAAAAACAACCCCGAAAAGTACAACCCCGAAAAGCGCAACTTTGAATAGAACAACCCCGAAAGCAAGAGCTCTAAAAAAAGTAACCCTGAAAAAAGCAGCCTGCATAAATTTCGCCATCTGCAGCTTGTTGATTGTCGGCCTTCTGGGCGCGACATTGCAGGCAGCCCTGGCCGATGGCCGACAACTGGAAGCCGAGTCGGCAGTTACCAGCAAGCACTCAGCTACCATCAAAGGCAAACAGTTTTCCTACACGGCGACCGCTGGTACCCAGCCTGTGTGGGATGAAAATGGCAAAGTAATTGCCTCGCTTTTCTATACTTACTATCAGCGTGATGATGTTAAAGATCGTGAACACCGACCGTTGGTTATGTCGTTCAATGGCGGCCCGGGCTCAGCGTCTGTGTGGATGCACATCGCCTACACCGGCCCGCGTATTTTGAAGGTGGATAACGAAGGCTATCCAGTACAACCATACGGCATCAAAGACAATCCTTACTCGATTCTCGATGTGGCGGATATTGTTTACGTCAACCCGGTCAATACCGGTTATTCGCGTATGATTGATTCTGACGACGCCAAAAACACAGACGCGGACAAAAGCGCGGGCAAGGATGCCAGGAAAATGTCGCCGGAAGAGAAGCGTAAGCTGTTTTTCGGCGTGAACGCAGATATCAAGTATCTGGCAGAGTGGTTGAACACCTTTGTTTCCCGCAACGATCGCTGGTTGTCGCCGAAATACCTGATCGGTGAAAGCTATGGCACCGCGCGCGTGTCCGGTCTGGCACTGGAGTTGCAGGAAGCGCAATGGATGTATTTAAACGGTGTGATTCTGGTCTCACCAACTGATCTTGGTATCAGCCGCGACGGCCCGGTTGAAGCGGCTAATCGCTTACCTTACTTCACCGCAGCGGCCTGGTATCACAAGGTGCTGGACCCGACCCTGCAATCCAAAGACCTGGCCGACATTTTGCCTGGTGCAGAGGATTTCGCGATCAACGAACTGGCACCGGCACTGGTCAAAGGCGGTTTCATTGATGCTGCGGAAAAGCAGAAAGTCGCTGAGAAAATGGCACTGTATTCCGGCCTGTCGATGGATGCGGTGTTGCAGAACAACCTCGATGTTCCAGCCAGCTTTTTCTGGAAAGAGCTGCTGCGTGATAAAGGCGTTACTATCGGCCGGTTGGATTCACGCTATTTGGGCGTAGATGGCAAAGATGCGGGTGTTCGTCCTGACTACAATGCGGAATTGACCTCCTGGTTGCACTCCTTTACGCCGGCGATCAATTATTATCTGAGTCAGGAGCTGAACTACAAAACAGACGTGAAGTACAATATGTTTGGTGATGTGCATCCCTGGGACAGTGAAAATAACCACACTGGCGCAGACCTGCGTCAGGCGATGGCCGAAAATCCCTATATGAAAGTCATGGTTCAGTCCGGCTATTATGATGGTGCCACCAACTACTTCGATGCCAAATACACGCTTTGGCAATTGGATCCCAGCGGTCGCATGCAAGACCGTTTGCGCTTTGAGGGTTATCGCAGCGGACACATGATGTATCTGCGCTATGAAGACCTGCAAACCGCAAATGAAGCCATTCGTGATTTCATTATATCGGCTACCCCCGCAAAAGATCAGGCTGCAAAATATTGAAAACCCTGAAACATTTTTTTGAACGCAATGCGGAATGGGCCAGCGGCATACTGGAGAAAGATCCGCAGTTTTTCGAGAACCTGACGCGGCAACAAAACCCCGAATACTTATGGATTGGTTGCTCGGACTCACGCGTGCCTGCAAATCAGATTATGGATTTACCGCCCGGGGAGGTATTTGTGCATCGCAACATTGCCAATGTGGTGGTACACACGGATTTTAATTGCCTGTCGGTAATGCAATACGCGGTAGAAATTTTAAAGGTCAAACACATCATCGTCTGCGGGCACTATGGCTGCGGTGGAGTTTCTGCGGCATTGCAGGAACACACGCATGGATTGATTGGCAATTGGCTAAGGCATGTCAAAGATGTGATTCGTTTTAATGCTGACGAACTTGAAGGGCTTGGTAGGGCAGAGAAGGTAGACCGCCTGTGCGAATTGAACGTCAAAGAGCAGGTTACCAACGTGTGTAATTCCTCGATTGTGCGAGATGCCTGGATGTCGGGTCACGAGTTGTATGTGCACGGTTGGATTTATGATTTAAAAAATGGCTTGCTTAAGGATTTATGTAATCTGAGCGGCCCGGACGATCAGGTCAGTTAAGAACAACTGGGACCTGACCGCCGGGCAGCTCAAGCTATAGCCCTCTATAAACCGAAGAGACCATTAAACTCCAGCCCTCTTATAATTTGAAGCGCCCACGCAGACCAGCATAAAATGCCCTGCCGGGTCGAACAAAGCCCAGAATTTCTTGGTACTCTTCATCGAAAAGATTGCTGACTCGCGCGGTGATCTCCAGTTGCTGGTTAAGCTTCCAGGAACTGGCAAGGTTCACCACGGTATAAGACTCCATTTTGACGTTTTCGGATAAAAACGTAATAGGCGAATAAAAGACATCAAGCTGCCTGCCGGTGTAATTAACGTTGAGATTCAAGTTACCCCGATCGTCACCAAAATAGTAATTGGCAGTCAGGCTTGCCATGCGTTTCGGGCGCCTGACTTCCTCGAAAGACTGGCCAAAAGCATCCTCTTCGGTGGCATGGGTATAGGTGTAGGAAGCACCTAGTGAAAATGAGTCACTCAGGCGGCTGTCAAAAACGGCCTCAACACCATGGCGCTGGCTGTCGTTTTCCTTGTTGATGGCGGTGTACAGGAACGTATCGGGATCAAATACAAATCCGTCAATCTCGTCCTGCAAATCCTGGTCAAAGTAGGCTACTTGAAGGGTGTTGCGCTGCCAGCTGGTTTCAATGCCAATTTCCCAGCCCAGGGAAGTTTCAGGTTTGAGGTCCGGGTTGCCAATAAATGTGGTTGCGTAATAGCCGTAACGTTCGATAAAAGTTGGAACTTTTGAGGCCGTGCCCAGCGAGCCACGCAATCTGATTGAGGGATTAATCTGGTAAGAAGCCCCCAGTTGCCAGGTTGTCGCATCGTCAAAATCACTATAGTCATCCAAGCGCGCGCTGGCGGTCCAGCTGAAGCCCTTTGCAGGTTTGCCAACATATTCCAATGCATAGCCATTCACATCGTAGGACTGATCCTGATTAGGGTCACCCCACGGTAACGCCTCACCTCGCTGGGAAAAATTTACATCCTGGCGTTCAAGTGCAAAATTGATCCGGTGTCTGTTTTCCTGACCGAGTCGCCACCCACCGCGCAGGCGCAAGTCCAGCGTGTCTGCTGCCGTTGAACCATTCCACCAGCCATCAGCAAAATTATCGATATCCGAATCAGTCCAGTTAACCGTAAAGTTGCCGGAAAAAGTCCCATCCGTTGGCGCGTAGCGTGCCTTGGCTGACAGGTATGTTAGTTTTGATTCGGTTACCCGGTCGGCGTCAATGGGCAGGCCGGTGACCATGAAATCGACATCATCAAAATCGTTGCTGGCATCGACAATCTGACCAGCGAATTCCAACGTGACGGAGTCGGATGCATCGAACGCGACACCCAGGTTAGCGCTGGTGTTTCGTGTACCGTCTTTTTCATTACCCTGGCGTGAGATATTCGTGCCATCGGTATCAAAATAGCTGACACC
>CAJDWJ010000008.1_pt1 | contig 33235 bp, 29 predicted proteins | sample 7391551 | NCBI WGS metagenome assembly CAJDWJ01 (sample SAMEA7055723, study PRJEB34461) | soil metagenome | biome: terrestrial ecosystem; feature: Peninsula; material: soil | place: Antarctica | collected 2016
CCGACTCAAATCATAAACCCGTAAGTAGGAGCAATCGTTGGAATAGGAAAGAGAGACTTTTGTACCGTTGTAAAAGTGGCCATCAGCCAACTCCTCGCAATTCAATAATGACTGACAATATCAGTATGGACCCGCGTCTTTATATTAATCAACCCACGCCACAGATGAAATCGGCCTGGCCGGCAGACCATCGTGGACAATGAGTTGACCGGTGCAGGACGGTAGAACAAAATCAATCATAGTTGTCACGCTAAAACGAGGGTCTCGAGGGTAGGAATGTTGGCATTTGCAGCTGGAATCATCAAACTTTGGAAAACCGTCAAGTCCTATGGCACCTATCCTGAGCCGGCGCATTGCGCAACTCAGTCGACAATGATGACGGCCGGGGAATAAGATGAAAAAAATTGGCCTGATCGCCTACCAGGACCTGCAACCGATTGACCTGATCGGGCCACTCGACATATTTGGCATGGCCAATACGTTGATCGCGGGCAACCCGCCTTATCAACTGCACATCATCGGCCTCGATGCCAACCCCATCCGTGCTGAGAATGGTCTTGTAATCACGCCCACCTGTACGCTTGACGATGCGCCGGCGCTCGACACCGTGCTGATTCCCGGCGGGATAGGCAGTCGCGCCCTCGCCACCGACAGCCGGTTGCTTGCATGGTTGCACACACGCGCCATCACCACGCGCCGCGTTGTCAGTGTGTGTACGGGTATTTACATTCTCGCCGCTACCGGGCTGCTCGACGGCCGCCGTGTCACCACGCACTGGCGGTTCGCCGCCGAAGTGGGGCGTCTTTACCCATTGCTGAATCTTCAGCCGGACCAGTTGTTCCTTCGCGACGGCCCGTTCGCAACCTCCGGCGGCCTGACCGCCGGCATGGACCTCGCGCTCGCACTGGTGGAAGAGGATCTCGGTGCGACTACCGCGTTGGCGGTGGCACGCGAGTTGGTCATGTACATAAAGCGTCCTGGCAATCAGGCACAGTTTTCCGCGCCGTTGGCGGCCCAAAGTCGAGGCAAGGGACACATGGCCGATCTGGTCGAGTGGCTTCTCGAGCATCTGGGAGAAGCGCTCACCATCGGGCGCATGGCCGAGCGCGTGGCGATGAGCCCGCGCAATATCCGAGGTGATTACCGTCGAGCGTATGGCCGGGCACGCTTTGATGAGTCCACGCAACTTCCGCCGTGTGTTCGGTACGACCTTCGAAACGACACCGGCGCGCTTCGTCGAACAGTTGCGCCTCGAGCAGGCCTGCCTGCGCCTGACCGGCGGCCGGGGATCGATCGAACGTATCGCCAGCGCGGTCGGCTTCAGTAGCGCTGACACATTCCGCCGTGCATTTCGCAACCGCTATGACGTCTCCCCCAGTGAATACCGGCAGCGCTTCGGGCAGTGCTTCGGGCAATGAAGAAATTGGCCGGATTCGCCGGAAATCTGGCCGTTCTCCCGTCCCGCATGCCGTGACAATGGTTTTGTAGCGCTCGAAGTGGTCGCATGTCCGCCACCGACGCAGCTCCATGTACCTCAACCCTTGTCAATCAGGAGAACACTCCATGAAACGCTTATCGATCCTCGCCACACTTATCATCACGACAGGAGCTCACGCCATGACCATTACGTCCGCAATACCCAGATCGCCCGAGCCAGTACCGGTGAGCAACGGCATGATCAAGGTGGCGGTCGTGGTAAGCGACGGCGCCAACCTGATGGATATTGCGGGTCCCTGGGAAGTCTTCCAGGACACGTCGCTCAAGGACGAGTACGGCAAGGAAGTGGGACCGTACGAGCTCTATACCGTGGCGCCGGACAAGGCACCGCTGAACACGATAGGAAGCAATCATCCCGGCCTGACCATCACACCGGATTATGATTTTTCCGACGCACCGACACCGGACATCGTGGTAGTCGGCGCACAAGCCGGTGGTCCAGGACTGAGCGCCTGGTTGCAGAGAATGCATGCGCAGCAGAAGGTCGTCATGTCGGTATGCACCGGCGCGTTCAAGTTGGCCCAGGCTGGCTTGCTGGACGGCAAGCCAGCCACCACGCACCATTGGTTCTTCGGTAACTTCCAGCGTGAATTTCCGAAGGTGGAATTGGTTGAGCAAGTACGCTTTGTGCAGGCCGATCCGATTACGTTCACCTCCGGCGGGCTGACCTCCGGCGTGGATTTGGCGCTGCACATAGTGGCCGATCGTTTCGGGCAGGACGTGGCTCAGCAAACCGCCAACTACATGGAATACATGGGCACCGGCTGGAAAACCAACGAGGGCATCTCCGCGCTGACCGCCCCGGTGACGCGCCAGATCTGGTCTGGCCAAATCGCAAACGGCAACGACGTCGTGCTGCATATCGTCACTACCGGTTCCAGCCCGGCCATGAGCGTGGACATTCCAGCCCAGGACATTGTCGCTGCAGTCGTAACGCCCAACAAGACCGACAACCACGAAGTGAGTATGACGGTACATATTCCGGATCATCCGGCCACCTTCACCGGCACCATGAACGCAGATGACAATGCGGTGAGTGGTAGCTTTGTACAGAACGGTAAAACGTACTCACTGACGTTGACCAGACAGGCGGTCGCTACCGCAGCGCAAACCAGCCCGGCTGACGCACAAATTATCCTGCCAGAAAGTTATTGTTTTTATAGTTCCTGTTTCTTTCGTTCCAAAAACTCTTCTAATGACGGCTGAATCTCATTAGACCAACTGTCATTAAAAGTAAAGCCAATAAAATTATTGCCAACTGAGATAAGGTAGGTATAGCCGTTGCTGGTGGTAATACTACTGGTGGTAATGCATTACACGCGGCATTGACGAAATTCCTCAAGCCAGCGTTGTAGACCCCTTCACCGGGAATAGTGGTATTGATCCAATTTGGCTCGTCTGTGGTGGTATTCGTAAAGTTACCACTTGCCATGTAGGCCGTCTGCCCAGAACCAAGGTCACGGAGTGTCCATGCAAAGCCCGGTTCCTGATGATTTGTTGCGCACTGAGTATTTTGTGCCATTATCAGACCAATTGTGCCAGATGCGAGAGGACCACATAGTGCATCCATATCAGCTATGACATCCGGTGGTTGAAACCCCCGGATGTCAAATAGACCTGTTGTTACACTATTTGATTGATGCCCTATTGAAGTAAAGCTACCGCCATTATCAGTTGCACCTGCACCACCTAATAAACTAGCTAGGGGGCTAACTGAGGTGCCATTATCACGAATTCCATCAGGAGAGGTTATCAGTACATGACCGCCAGATGTTACCCAGTTTGAGAGTATGTTGGAAGCGCCGGTGAGATCCTCGCGGTAAGCATAGGCAGTACTCCAGACAACGGCACAATATTGACCCAGGTCGGTACCTTGAAAGTAGGTGTTTGCAGTATTTGGTGGAACATCAACAGAAGTGACAGTATGACTGTCAGCAGCTAAGGCAGTTGGAATATCTCCATCACTTCCATTGTAATTGATGAAAAGAACGTCTCCTGCTAAAGCAGGCCCGGTTAATGCTAAGAACAATATTATGAGTGTTAAAAACTTCATCTTCTATCCTTGTGTTTAATGCGTCTCTAATCATTTTCCAGGCATGCTTGTGCGACAGCACTAATAATCCACTGAACCACCAAAAACTGCTGATTCATGACGCGTGAATCCTTGAATATGAGTCCATAATATTACCATTGAGCTTAGTATTGAAGATATATTTCCAGAAGCCTGCATATTCTTCACGCACCTGTATATTCTTCAAGTAATTATATAGATAAAGAGCGCATCTTTTGCGAACTCCAGGTAAGGGCGTGGCGATCCGTTCGCTTTATATATATTGATTCAGTATGGTCAGGGCCCTTTGGCACTTACCCGATCACCCCGTTACACGAGCTTCGTTGCTTGCATAAGAGAACTTTAGTGGTATAGAATAAAATTATCAGGTTTTACACAATCACGGCTACGCTTGATCCTCTCATCAGCTGTTTATTCAAAGCAGGAAAAAATAGCACTTTCCAGCAAATATTACTCAGGAGAAAGTATGTTTGACCTTACGGGAAAAGTTGCCGTCATCACCGGCGCAAGCCGCGGCATTGGCCGTTCTATTGCTGAAAACATGGCGCGGGCCGGGGCCAGGGTAGTGATCAGCAGTCGTAAGCTGGCGGCCTGTGAGGAGGTGGCTGAAGCTATTCGTGCCGAGGGCGGCGAGGCGATTGCCATTGCCGCCAGCCTTGGCCACCAGGATCAGCTTGCGGCCATGATCGACCAGACGCGCGAGGTCTGGGGCAAGGTTGATATCCTGGTTTGTAACGCCGCGATCAATCCTCACTACGGTCCTCTGGTGGATGTAAGTAACGAACTGTTCGACAAAATGATGCACTGCAATGTGCGTGACAATCTGTTTTTATGCAAACAGGTCCTGCCTGAAATGGCTGAGCGTAATGATGGCACGATCATCATTGTCTCCAGCGCTTTCGGTTTGCAGGGCAATGCCGTTCTCGGCCTTTACGGAATCACCAAGGCGGCAGATATGGCATTGGTCCGCAATCTCGCGGTGGAGTGGGGAAAGAACAATATCCGCATCAATTGCGTTGCGCCGGGTTTGGTCAAAACAGATTTTTCCCGGGCACTCTGGGCAAATCCTGATATGCGCACCCATTTGGAAAAAATGACGCCCCTTGGGCGTATGGGTGAACCGGACGACATTGGTTTACTCGTAACATTCCTTGCCACCAAAGGTGGTGCTTTCATTACTGGTGAGACAATTGTTGCTGATGGTGGCATGTCAATATCACAGGGTGCCTGAACACAAAGGAGTATCATAATGGCAAAATCAGACTTCAGGTTCCATCAGGTTTTCCGGGTTCGCAATGCAGAAGTTGATGCCCAGGCGATTGTTTTTTTTGGCAATTATCTGACGTATTTTGATACCGCTCACATGGAGTATCTGCGCGCCCAATTATTTAACTACCATGATTATATTGAGCGCTACAATGCGGATATCCATACCGCCAGATTCGAGACCGACTACTATGCCCCGGCGCGTTTCGATGACCTCATTGAAGTATACGTGCGTACCGCATACATCGGCCGTTCCAGCATGAGGGTACTGTTCGAGATTTATCGCAGCGGCGAGGATGAATTATTAACCGCAGCCCAGGGCATCTTCGTTAATGCCGACAGGGCCAACATGAAATCAACCCCCTTTCCCGAGGGCCTGGTGCAGATGATTACTGAGTGGGAAGTTATTCCGGTTGAACGGCCATGAGGGCAGGGTCGGGATTCAATAACCGGTGTAACGCTGAACGGGATCCTGTTCCCCAATAGCCGTGCGGCGACCCACCCACATCATCCATTAAAGCAGACGTGTTTATGTTTGTACTTGACCGGGTAACATGCTACGTTCATAGTTCAATTATGCAAATAGTTGAAAGCTGTTTCTCCCGGTACACTATTTGCCTTTTAAATTCAACATCGTAGTTAGGAAGCCTGAATCATGCGGACCACACCTGCAGAACGGATTGCGGATTTTACCGAAAAGAAATGGTGGGGGGAGGCCACTCTGACCTCTATTTTCGATCGGGCTGTAGCTGACCGCCCGCACAATCTGGCGCTGGTCGATCCGATTAATCGATATGATATCACCGATGGAGACACCCAGAGGCTCACGTTCTCAGAGATTGCTGAGCGTGTAGAAAAACTGGCAGCGACCCTGCTTGCGCACGGCATAGAAAAGGACGATATGGTGGTTGTCCAGTTGCCAAATATTGTTGAGTTACCCATGTTATACATCGCATTGGCCAGGCTCGGGGCGATCGTCAGCCCGGTGCCGGTTCAATACGGTGTGCACGAACTGACCAAAATTCAACAGGAATTACAGCCAAAAGCCTATATTTCAGTAACACATTTAAAAGGGGAAGAGTTTGTAGCGGTAAACCGGGAGGCATTTCCACAGGGTTGCAAGGTATTTGTTTTTGGTGAAGATGCACCCGCCGGGACCATCAATCTGGACAAAGAAATACTTGGGCAAGCGCAACTCGAGGCCCTCGCCAGATATCTGGAATCAGTCTCGGTTTCTGCCAATGATGTTTTTACGATCTGTTGGACATCAGGAACCACAGGTGAGCCGAAAGGCGTTCCCAGAACCCACAATATGTGGATGACAAGCGCATACACCACCTTTGATGTTGTGCATTTTAACCAGGATGATGTTTCTCTCAATCCTTTTCCACTGGTAAACATGGCCAGTATCGGAGGGTTTCTTTACAACTGGTTGCTGAGCCAAAGCAGACTGGTGTTGCACCATCCGCTTGACTTGCAGGTATTCCTGCAACAGATTGAAGAGGAGAAGGTCACCTACACCATAGCACCACCCGCTCTTCTTACCATGCTCTTAAAGGAACCAGCCGTAATGGCCGCCACCGATATCTCAAGTATTCGGGTTATAGGGTCTGGCGGAGCACCGTTGTCATCCTGGATGGTCAAAGAATATCAGGAGAATCACGACATAATTGTGATCAATATATTTGGATCCAATGAGGGTATGGTCCTGATCAGTGGCCATGAAGACTTTCCTGATCCGGAGCTCAGGGCGGAATATTTTCCCCGTTTTGGTGTTGCAGGGCTGACATGGCACAATCGCGTTGCTGCTCAAGTCAAAACCCGGCTCGTTGATATCCATACCGGTGAAGAGATAAATGAACCCGGAATGCCTGGCGAGCTGCTGCTTTGGGGAGCATCGGTATTTGATGGCTACTACAACTCACCTGAGGCCAACAAGAGTGTCTTCTCAGAGGATGGGTTCTTCCACACGGGTGATATGTTTCAGATTCCACACAAAAAAGAGCACCAACGCTTTTACCATTTCGTTGGGCGTTGCAAGGACATCATCGTTCGGGGAGGTGTAAAAATCTCTCCTGACGAGCTCGATAATCTCCTTGCGGGCCACCCTAAAGTTGCAGAAATCGCAGTGGTGGGCTATGCCGATGCTGTGATGGAAGAACGGGTGTGCGCAGTTGCGGTACCCAAGCCGGGAGAGTCCATCAGTCTTGAAGATCTCACTGATTATCTGAAAGTTAAAAAGGTTGCCATATTCAAATTACCGGAAAAGCTGTTGATCGTTGATCAACTGCCAAGAAATCCGTTGGGCAAAATACTACGAATCAATTTAAAGAAGATGGTTGAAGGTGCTTAGCCAGATCGGCTCAACCAAAATCAAATTTGACAGAAGCCAGCGTAAGCTCTTCGGAGCACTCGCTGCACACAACAACACCATGCAAGGGCTGGTCGCAGAGTTTGTGTGTCAGAAGTAGAGGTGGCGTGTCGCTCTCCACGATCCATTTGTCAGCCCACTGGTGCATCATCAATGTATGTCCATACAAGTCCCGGCCCTTGTCTGTCAGTTTGTATTCATAACGGGTAGGCTTTTTTTGGTAGGCTATGCGTACCAGGATACCTGATTTGACAAGTTGCTTTAGTCTGTCCGCGAGAATATTGGTCGCGATCCCAATGGCCTCGCCAATTTCATCAAAGCGGTGCAGACTAAAAAACAGCGTGGCCACGATCATTACAGACCAGCGGTCTCCATAGATATCAGCCAGGTGAAAAAGCTTGGTATCCACACCTTTCGGATACGTCGACTTGACTTTGGAGCGTCGCTGGAAACGTGGTGGTATTGGCTCCGCCTGGTTTAATTCACTGCCAACCTCATAACGGACATCCCAGACTTTCACAATATTTGTACAGTGAGCACAGCGCAATTCGGGGTGCATTGATTTGCCACAGTGAGCGTGGGTGAGGGTCAATGGAGTGTAACCCTTCTTATCTTTGGCCCACTGTTGTTCCCACCGCCATGCGGTCAATGCCAGGGGATATAAGTCAGCCCCCTTTTTGGTCAACTGATATTCATGTCGGATTGGCAGTGTCTGATAGGGTTTCTTGTACAAAATGCCGGCTTCCACCAGCGAATTAAGCCTCGAAGTCAGCGTGCCGCGTGCGATGCCGATACGACTGCGAAACTGCTCGAACCGATGCTTGCCCAGGAATATGTCTCGCAAAATCAGAATAGTCCACCGGTCACCCAAAGTTTTCAGTGCCAGTGCTACCTGGCAATTCAGAATGACATCAGCACTGACTTGTGGTGGATTATTTTTCATTATCAGTATTTTGCACAAATTATGTTAGATAGTCTATTAACGCAAGTATAGCCAGTTTTTAAAATTTGCACTATCCGGTTTATTCATGTGATGGGTTAATAGCCAGGGTCTATTCGTCCAGGGTCCATTCGTGGTACATCAAGAAAAGTCTACAGGATCCTTGTTGCAATGTGCGGGTTAGAACAGCGGTGTTCCGGTTATCCTTCCGAAACACGCTGACCAAACGGTTTAAATATTTAAGACGCATCTTTAAAGCACCAAATATTTGGAAGATTAAAGGAATTTAGTGGTACAAGACTTAGTTACTTGCATAATAGCACTCCTAGTATAATAATACGAAATCTTAGCTTGTTTTGAGTACTTGCTTTACGAGGTTGATCAGGTCCTGTCTGAATGGGAAGCAAATCCCACATTCTGGACTATAGCCAAATTTTCAAGACATATTCAGCGGATTCTCTAAGGCAGGGTAATTCGATGTAGTCAAAATTAACCAGGGAGATAGCATGTTTGATCTAACGGGAAAAGTCGCCGTCATTACCGGTGCAAGCCGTGGTATTGGTCGTTCCATCGCGGAAAACATGGCTCGGGCGGGGGCGAGGGTAGTGGTCAGCAGTCGGAAGCTGGAAGCCTGTGAAGAAGTCGTTCAGGCCATTCAGGCGGAGGGCGGTGAGGCGCAGGCTATTGCTGCCAGTCTGGGCCACCAGGATCAACTGGAGGCCATGATTAACCAAACCCGTGAGAGCTGGGGGAAGGTGGACATACTTGTTTGCAACGCGGCCATTAATCCTTATTACGGCCCCCTCGTTGATGTCAGTAACGAATTATTTGACAAAATGATGCACTGCAATGTGCGTGACAACCTGTTTCTATGTAAACAGGTGTTGCCTGAAATGGCAGAGCGGCGGGATGGAACTATTATTGTTATTTCCAGCGTGGGCGGTATCCGTGGGAACGCTGTGCTGGGCGCCTATGGCATCACCAAAGCTGCCGATATGGCGCTGGTACGCAACCTCGCTGTGGAATGGGGAAAAAAGAATATTCGCATCAATTGTATTGCACCAGGACTGGTTCAGACTGATTTCGCCCGTGCACTTTGGGAGGATCCTAAAATGCGTGGCCATCTTGAAAATATGACACCGCTTGGCCGAATCGGGGAACCCGATGATATTGGTTTGCTGGCAACATTCCTTGCTACCAGGGGTGGTGCTTTCATTACCGGCGAAACCATCATAGCTGATGGTGGCATGTCTATCTCACAGGGTGCCTGAAGAAAATTGATAAAGTATGACCGCGAGCGGGCTGGTTCCGGGAGTTTCAAGTCGAGGAGGGTACGATGAACAAGCAATACATGAGGATACGATGGTTATTAGTTCTGGCATTCACCGTTTTGGTGACTGCGCATTTGGCTGGCTGTGAGCACACTGCAAAAACAGGTCCGGTGGTGTCAACCGAAACGGCGCCGGTTCTACCAGTCAGTTCATGCAGGGCCTTTGCAAAAACTATGATTCCCGGGACGAAAATCAGTGCGACGACCCTGATTGCCAGTGACAATAAACTACCGGAATATTGCCGTATAGAAGGCGTGGTCGAGCCTGATATTGGTTTCGAGGCCCGCTTTCCAACACAGAACTGGAATGGGAAATACTATCAAGCGGGTTGTGGCGGCTTTTGCGGTTTTTTGAGCCCCGACACGCCTGGCTATTCGAATACGATCAACGAGGCATTGAAACGTGGCTATGCGGCCATTACAACGGATGGCGGCCATAAAGGTGCATCAATGGGTGATGCGAGTTGGGCCAAAGACAACCGGGAAGCCGAAGTCGTTTACGCATACACGGGCGTAGCGCTGGTTCATGCAGCCGGAACTTCCATGGTTGAAGCATTTTACAAAGAAGACGCAAATCGATCCTATTTTTCTGGCTGCTCCACCGGCGGGCGTATGGCGGTAAAAACAGCACAGGTTTACCCAGACCTTTTTGATGGAATACTTGCCGGGGGCGGTGTGCTGAACCTTTCCAGCAGCGGTGGTATCTATGGCTCGTGGATCGTAAGTACCAACCTCGACGAGGATGGCAGGCAGGTTCTGGATTATCGTTTCACACCCAAACTACCACTTCTGACTGCGGCGGCGACAGAGCAGTGTGACAGCTTGGATGGTGTGGAGGATGGCATTATCAGTGCGCCACAATCCTGTAGCATGGATGTGGGAAAAATTCCCTTGTGTGAAGATGAGTCCACCAACCAATGCCTGACAGCGCTTGAGGCCGGGGTTGTTTCCAAGTGGTACCAGGGTCCGATGAACTCCATGGGTGAGCAGCTTTTCCCGGGAGTTCCGCCCGGTAGTGAACGCTACTGGCCGATCTGGTTCCTGGGAACGCAGGAGCAAACTGGTGCTGGCATTCCGTTGGGCGCGCTGTACGTGAAGTATCTGGGTCTGGAAGAAGATCCTGATGATAATTATTCCGTCACTGATTTTGATTTTGATAATGACCCTGCCCGGCTTGAGGCGATGGGCAAACTTTACAACGCATGGGATCCTGACTTGCGCCCGTTCAGGTCGGCGGGTGGCAAGATGATCATGTACCACGGTTTGGCTGACCCACTGGTGTTAGCGGAAAACAGTATCAACTACTATGAAAGTGTGATCACAGAAATGGGTAACGAGATCAATATTAACGATTTCTTCCGTTTTTTTACCATTCCGGGCATGGGACATTGCTGGGAAATGCCAGCTAATATGCCTGATCAGTTTGATCCTATTACCGCACTTGAAAATTGGGTGGAGAAAGGCGAGCCACCCGCATACATGGAAGCCCACGCACTTCAGCCAGAGACTGCACTTTCCAGCCGGGCAGCACTTTGTCCCTATCCAGACATTGCCGTGAACCTGTCGGCTGACCAGGATGCATCTACTGCGTGCAAAGTAACAAACCGGTAGGCTCTTCTGATGACTTAATGATTTTAAGTGCAATGCTGCCGTGCAATCTCTCTAATGTGTCAGGTTTTTCCATTTGCTGTGTTTTGATTGACGATCGTATACAAGTAATTTCTTTGTAAATAGGCAAAATATTTTATATAAATAGCTATAAGTCATTGATAATAATACGTGTACTAGTATGCAATCTACTACTTGCATATTAAGACCTAATGCGGTTCAATTGAATCGGAAAAAATGTTATCCAGGAAATGAAACTTTGATTCGGCTGGATCGCGAACATTTCAATGGTACAACGCAGCAACTACTGAGGAACAAACCATGATAGGAAGTTTTAAAAAGAATACGCGGTTACCGATAATCTTGATATCGCTGTTGGCGCTATTATTTTCGAGTCTGTCTATGGCACAGGTACTCGAAGAAATCCTGGTAACCGCACAAAAGCGTGCGCAAAATATTCAGGATGTTCCACTCTCGGTAGCAGCCATTGGCGAAGCTGATATCCAGATTGGCAAGATATCCAATCTCGATGACATATCCTATAGCACACCCGGCCTGACCTTCGACCAGTTCAATGTTGGCGAGTTGCGGGTCTATATCCGTGGCATCGGCAACAGTTCGGACTCGGCGGCGGCTGATCCAGCGGTTGGTATCTTTATCGACGAAGTCTATATCGGGCGCACCGGTGGTGCCGGCCTTGATCTCATGGATATTGAACGTGTTGAGATTCTGCGTGGTCCGCAGGGCACATTGTATGGAAAAAATACCAACGGTGGTGCCGTCCATTTTGTTAGCGTAAAACCTTCGCAGGAATTTAATGCAAAAATCAGCGGGTCGATCGGCAATTATGGCATGACCCAGCTGCAGGGTATGGTTAATGGCGGACTTTCTGATTCGATATCCGGAAAGTTGGCGGCGTCATACTATCAACGTGATGGTTTCGGTAAGAACGTGATCACCGCGGACGAAATCAAGACCATGGGTAAACTTTCCAACAGCCCGATTATTGGTAAGTCTATCGGCGCTGCAGGTAGCGGTGAAGACCTGGACGATGCAGAAGAAGGCAGCATACGCGGACAATTACTGTTTGATATATCGGATTCGATGAGCCTGCTGCTGGGGGCCGATTATTCCAAGCTCAAAACCAACGGAACCTGTCGGCATCTGCAGAATCTGGATAATGCCATCCAGGGCCTGGGAGCCTTCTGGAAAATGCGTATGTCGGAAGCGTACCTGAAAGATGACCGCCACTGTTCGGTGCAGTTTGATACCAGCCAGGAACGAGAGATTCTCGGTGTTATGGCTCGATTTGATATGGAAATGGATTGGGCTGATTTTCTTTCGATCAGCGCCTGGCGTGAGAGTGACAGTAATCTGGTTGATGACTTAACCAGTCTTCCCCTCCTCGATCTGACTGCGGTATCTCCACCTGGAATGCCATTTCCCCTGTACTTGCCCGGTGTATTTACCACACCTGAAAATGTTATCGATGCAGCTGATGAAAGTGCCTCGCAGTTTTCACAGGAGTTTCGTCTGACCGGCGATATCGGCAAACTGGATTGGGTTGCTGGTGCTTTCTATATGAAAGAGGATGTGACTCGTGATGAGCAATTCTATACGCAATACAGCACGCTATTGCAGGGCCTGGGCTTGGCGCCCGTGGGTAATGTACTGTTCACCCAGGACAATACGACAACCAGTAAAGCGCTGTATGCTCAGGGCGATTGGCGCATGAATGATCAATGGACGCTGACCTATGGTGTGCGCTGGAGCGATGATGAGAAGAAAATCACGCAGAATGCCATCGACCTTTTGGGTGTCGGGCCTGGATTTGCGACCGGCGTACCGTTGATTCTGCCTGAATTTCCGGCTCCCGTATCAGCCAAAGACTCCTGGTCAGATGTTACCCAAAAGGTATCGTTGAACTATCGGCCAACCGAAAACCTGATGCTGTTTGTTACTTATTCAGAGGGCTTCAAAAGCGGTGCTTTCCCGTCGCAGAGCAACCTGCCTTCGGTTGCCGGCCAGTCTGTGGCGCCGGAATATGTGACTAATATAGAAGTGGGATTTAAATCCACTTTGTGGAACAACCGCATCCAGTTAAACGCGATCTACTATGATATGGACTACGATGATCTGCAGGTGTTTGAGCTCAATAGTAGTCTGCTGCTTGTGCTGCTTAATGCGCAGGCGAAATCCAAGGGCCTCGATCTCGAATTCAATATCCTGGCGAGTGAAAACCTGATGATTTCGACCAGCTACAACTACAGTGATGCTGTTTACAAAGAATTCATAAACTCCAAATTTCTTCTCCGGGTCAAATGATTATATAACCCGGCAGAATGCCGCCGGTCTGCTCGGGGCAAACGTTAGTTGGACAAGCAACGATGGATCGTGGACAACCATGCTTTGGGGTAAGAACCTGACTGACGAGTTGCTGATTGCCAACATGATTGTTGATCCGACCGCGGCCACTACAGAGTACTACAAGCCACCACGTACTTATGGCTTGACCGTGACCAAGCATTTTTAGGTAGTTCAAAACAGGCAAAATTCTCGGCATGCCCGAGGATTTTGCCTGTCCGTCTCTGGAGAAAAACGTCTCATGACGACAGCTGATTCAAGACGTCGTTTTGCCGAAATGCGTGCTACGTTGCGGATACCTGCCGTATGCGCACCCATGTTTCTGGTCTCTGGTCCCGATCTGGTCATGGCTGCCTGCCGGGCCGGTATTGTTGGCTCCTTTCCAGCCCCCAACGCGCGTACTATCGACGTTTTTGAAGAATGGCTGGCGCAGATCAGCGGTGAACTGGCATTTCTCAAAACCAACCAGGTAGCGGGCAGCACCGATATCTGGGCCTTGAACCTCGTCGTTCATAGCACCTATGAACGGCTGGATGCAGAATTGGCACTGCTGGAGAAATACCGCCCACCGATTGTGATTACGGCATTGGGAAGTCCGCGTAAAGCCGTGGAGGTTGTGCACGGCTATGGTGGATTGGTTATTGCAGACGTTAACAATGTTGAATATGCCCGCAAGGCAGCGGCCATGGGTGTGGATGGCCTGGCACTGGTCGCGGCTGGCGCGGGTGGCCACACCGGCGGGATGGCCGGGTTCGCTTTTGTGCCGGCAGTTCGTGAGTTTTTTGATGGCGTGTTGATCCTGGCAGGTGCCATCGGTGATGGCCGGGCTGTGCGCGCTGCCGAGGTACTCGGTGCAGAGTTATGCTATATGGGGACCCGCTTTATTGCGACCGATGAAAGTATTGCGTTTGACGCCTATAAGCAGATGGTAGTGGATTCAGATTTCACCGACCTGGTGCTGACTGACTCTTTTACCGGTGGACATGCCTACTATCTTAAGCCGAGTATCGTAGCTGCAGGACTGGACCCGGACAATCTGGTTGCTAAGGGGAAAATGGATTTGACCGGTGCCCAGACAAAGGTCAAGGCATGGAAAGACGTTTGGTCGGCTGGCCAGGGATTGGGAACGGTGCACGCAGTGGAACCGTTGGCGGCCATCGTTGATAAGCTGGAGCAGGAATACCTGGAGGCGAAAAACGTTCCCTGAGCGTGGCCTGTTTAGCCAGGCCACTGTTGGCCCTGATAACCGCAACGGTTGGGTCAGCAGATGAAAGTATCTCTTTGGGGTAGCGACGATTGTTCACCACGATGGAAGCTGCCTGAATTTGCCAGATAGAGCGCATAAGCTTACCCCAGGCGTCTTCCCGCACCCGTGATGACAATAACTCTATCTTTCAAAGACCAGTACCTGCGGCGCGTGTGCAGATGCATATAACGCATCGATTTCGGCAACCCGGTTTTCCGCGGCGATCAGCTGATTCAAGGTGCCCTTATCCGATAATTCATGCCGGGCGGCGCTGGGCGCTGCGTTGATAAATGCAAAGCGTCCGATGCGGCGACTGTTGGCCGGATTAGCTGCATTGTAGGACTTAAACGCCTGCTGCAGAAAAGCCAGGATTTTTGGATTTTGCAGCAGACCGGAAACTTCCGTCATGGACCTGTCAGCAATTTTTCCAAGCCCTGTCAGGTTGGGAACACCAAGCACCGCCAGATGATCGCGGTTTAAACCGCAAAGTAGCAGGTCGCTGATAGCGGGTGACAAGGCTTCGATCAGACTGGCGCGTACGTGGCCTGCATGGACCCAGGTGCCGGAACCAAGTTTGAATTCTTCGGCTAAGCGGCCCGCAAAATACAGGCCCTGTTCAATGTCATTTTCATCGTGGAATCTTGCCGCGTCGCCGGTTATGTAATAGCCTTCGTCATCAAACGCCTTGGCGCTTGCCTCCGGGTTATTCAGATAGCCGGGCGTAATATTATCACCGCGCAAACGCACTTCGTAACGATCATCCAGAGGAACAAGTTTTACTTCAAGTCCCGGCATGGGCAGGCCTATACCCACTTTGTCGGTGGCAAAGAAAATTCCCATACAAGCTGAAGAAGTTTCTGTTGTGCCATACCCGGACGTTATAAAAACGGGGCGCCCTGTTTCCATTACTGCCATTTTTTGCAGCCTGTCAAGAACAGCTTGTGACAGTCCGGCACCTCCATAGAGCAGCATTCTCAGCTTCCTGAAAAATTGTTTGCGGAGTATCGCATCGGTCTCCAGGGCTTCAATCAGCATTACATAACCGGCCGGGACGTTGGCGAAGTAGGGTACGGAAATTTCGCGTAGATTGCGGATGGTTTCATCAAACAGGCCCGGTGCCGGTTTACCCTCATCAATGTAAAGCGTACCACCGAACACGGCGGCAGCAAGCATGTTGAAAGCACCCGATACGTGAGACCATGGCAGCCAGTCCAGCATCACATCATCCCATCCGGATATCTGGCCCAATATCTGGAATACCTGGTGCATGTTGGTGGCCAACATGCGTTGGGTTTGAATTACGGCCTTGGGCAACCCGGTTGATCCCGAGGTCAGCATATAGGCGATACGTGCATCCGGGTCGGCATTTTCAATACGGGCACGGATTGTATCGCCGGCCGGCGTTGCGAGAAGACTTTCATAGGATACGGCGTCGACACTCAACTGGTCCGGCCTGCGACTGACCACTATAGTGCCAGTCAGATCACATGCTTTGAGGGCATTGTCAAAAAAAGCACCGGCTTCAGCAAATATGATTTTCGGTTTGACCAGATCCATAACATACCGAAGCCGCTCATAAGCGCCGCCCATGAGGGCGTAATTTGCACTGATGGGGCAGCTTGTAACACCGGCAGCCATGGCACCTAGTCGCATCATTGCGTGGGCGATGGAGTTGCCCGAAATAATGAGTACCGTATCGCGATTACCGATACCCTGTTCCAGCAACCATTGACCGATGCTTTCAACCTGGGCCCTTGCCTGGGCAAAGCTCAGGTGCTCCCAATCGCCGGATTGGCCGTTGGGCTCCCTGCGCCGTTGTGCATACAGCGTTTTATTTGGGTGCTTCTGTGCATTGGCGATGAAGCTGTGCAGTATGTTGGGGTCAAATTCCTGCAGGGGTTCAGCAGCAGACAGTATGATGCTGTTATCGGCCCGCTTGACAGTTTTCATCGGTACCGGTGGTGGCAGGCAGGCTTTGTCTTGAATCAGCATATTATCATTTTATTCCACTTCGAACAGGAAGCTGCACCCTGACCACCGCCAGTCCCCATTTCATCAGGTTTACACCCGGCAACGGCGGCTCCGATGATAATCACGTCGACATTTTCAATGGTCATAAGAAGGCCTTCTTGAAGTTCTTAATCATTTTATGCATACAGCAATTCCATCAGCGAAATAGCGCATTAGCGCTGGATGAATGCGTCTCTGTCTGATGAGTTGAGAGAATACCTCGATAGAGTCCTATAAAGCAAGCAATAGACCTGATCATCGGAGCCGCCGTTGCCGTGTAAACCGTTTCTCAAATGTTCACTGCTGGATGGTATGCCCTGGACCCATTCTGGATGATATGGGGCTGGTCATCAGCACATTCCCGTATATGTCCCGGCACTTGTCAGAAGCATAGTTGCTTGCATAATAGTACTATCATGTTATAAAATCAAAATTATCAGATTCCGCACAATCAGAGTTACGGTTGGTCCTCTCATTAGCTGTTTATTTAAAGTAAGGTAAAACTGCACTTTCTATCAAAATATAAGCAGGAGAAAGTATGTTTGACCTTACGGGAAAAGTTGCCGTCATCATCGGTGAGACAATTATTGCTGATGGCGGCATGTCAATATCACAAGGTACTTGAACACACACGTTTGATTGAGATTTTAACAGGATAAATTTGCCATGAACTTTAAAGAAGATGAACACATCACGATGCTACGCGATACGCTGCAACGTTTCCTCGATAAGGAACTGCCGCGCAAGAAAGTCCAGCAACTGGATCGGGATTGCGATTTTTCCGATGAAACCTTTGCCAAACTGTGCGAACTGGGTGTCACTGGTTTGACTATCCCGGAAGAATATGGCGGCCTTGGAGTAGATATTGTCGCCGCTATGATCACTATCGAAGTATTGGCAACCAGAGGCGCCAGTCTTTCCGGACCTTTCATTCACTGCGCATTTTACGGCGGCATGAATATAGTGGAGAACGGCAGTGAGGCCCAGAAAAAGGAACTCCGCCAGGATTGAAGGCGACGAAGTCGTCATCAATGGTACCAAACGCTGGTGCACCGCCGCCCGCAGGGCGGACTATATTTATACCCTGGTGCGCAGCGGAGATGCGGATGCCAGGTACAAGAACCTGTCATTTGTGCTGGTGCCACCTGATGCGCCGGGTATCACCATCGTCGATATCGACCATTTGGGGCTGCGCTATGCCGCCACCACGGATGTGATCTACGAAAATGTCCGGGTACCGGTGGAAAATATCGTCGGTGGCATGGAAAAGTGGAATAAAGGCTGGCCAATGCTGGCGGGGCGGGCGCTCGATGTAGAGAAACTGGAAATCACCGCATCGGCCCTGGGTATAGCGGTTGCGGCGGTCGAAGACGCCTGGCAGTACTCTCAGGAGCGCAAACAATTTGGCCGGCCCATCTGTGCTCACCAGGCCATTCGGCATGATCTGGTGGAGGTTCGGACAAAACTTCAGGCCTGTCGTCACATGCTCTACCATGCAGCCTGGTTGGCCAATGAAGGACTGGACTGCAGCGTCGAAAGTTCGATGGCCAAGCTGTTTGTTGCTGATACCGGTTTGGAAATAGTATTGAAATGTCAGCAAATCATGGGCGCTTATGGCTATACAGGGGAATATGACATGGAACGTTATGTGCGCGACATGCTTTGCATGCCGATTGTTGGCGGATCATCCAAGATGCAGAAAAATAATATAGCCAATCGACTCAGGCTTCCGGCCAGATAAGTTAATCAATGCTTGGAGGAATATCGTTTGGCAAAATCAGACTTCAGGTTCCATCACATTATCCGGGCTCGTTGAGCGGCCCTGAGGACAAGGTTGGCATTCAATAGGATAGCAAGCTCACAAGCTCAAGCTATCCTGAAACCGATGCTTCAAGACACTCCCGGCATCCCCGGGACAGTTTCATTGATGCTACGTGCGTCTGGCCAAGAGCCTGGCACGGATTTCTTTTTTGTCTATTTTACCCAGGTTGGTCAGCGGGATTTCATCCCAGAAATGCACGCGTTTGGGAGTGACCAGGCTGCCTTTCCTTTGTTTGACAAAAGCCATGAGTTCCGCCTCGTCTGCTCCGGCCGGGTCGTGCAATTGCACTACGGCGCGAACTTCTTCGCCCCACTTATCATGCGGAACACCCACCACGGCGACCCCCTTGACTGCAGGATGTTCATGCAGGACATCTTCAATTTCTCGCGGGTAGATGTTGAATCCACCGCTGATGATCATATCTTTCTTGCGGTCGACGATATAAATAAAACCTTCTTCGTCCTGGAGGGCGATATCGCCGGTATATAACCAGCCGTCACGTACGGTCTCAGCGGTTGCCTCAGGGTTGTTCAGGTACCCGCTCATCATGTTGGCACATCGCACCACAATCTCTCCGGCCTCTCCCCGCGGAACCTCGTTACCGTCATCATCCAGCAACCTGATTTCGGTGTGAATGGTTTGCCGCCCGGCGGAAGAAAAGATTTGCTTCTCCCTTTCCGGATCTGCAACGATATGCTCCTCCCGCGACAGGGCGCTGAGAGCCATAGGGGCCTCGGTCTGGCCGAACAATTGCGTCATCACGGGACCAAATCTATTCAGTGCCTGCTTGAGCCGCTCTGGTGCAATGGATGCAGCGCCATAGATCATATTGCGCATGCTGCTGAGGTCATATTTATCAATGGATGGGTGATCCAGCAGCATGTAAATCATCGTCGGCACGAGGAAAGACATGGTGACTTTTTCGCGCTCCACTGTTTCCAGAAATGGTTCGGGTTCAAAATGATCGTGGATGACACAGCGGCCTTTGCGCAGCAGAACGGGCAGCATCAGGCAACCGCCTGCATGGGTAAGCGGTGTTACGTACAGGAAAGTCTCTTCCCAACCAAAGCCGAACTCGAGCATCTGCATGACATAGGTATATACCAGAGCCCGGTGCGACAGCATGACGCCTTTGGGGCGCCCCGTGGTGCCGCCGGTAAAATAGATGCCTACGAGATCTTCCGGCTCAATATCAACCGCTGCCGGTTCCGGTGGGTGATGGGCTATCAGTTCCGCAAGCAGTAGATGACCGGAAACCGGCTTTTTGTCTTCGCCGACACAGATAAAACGGGTGGCAGTGTGCAGATCAGGGATCATCATCTCGACGCGTTGGCGCATGCTTTGGTGGTAGATGAGGGTGGTGCATTTTGCCTCATTCATCATGTAGACGTGGTCTTGGGGGCTTAGCAGTACCGCCAGCGGCACCCGCACCGCACCAATTTTGGCCAGTGCATATTCGCAGAAAAAGTATTCCGCACAATTGGCCATCAAAAAGGCGATACGTTCACCTTTGACAATGTCATGATCCTGCAGTGCTCTGGCAAGGGAATTGGAACTCGCACCCATTTCATCGTAGCTGACTGAACGTGAACCATGGGTGATCGCGATGTGACTCCCATAGAAGTCCACACAGCGGTCATAGAGTTCACCAACGGTTGAACGAATCATATTATTTCCTTATCTGTTGCCTGAAAATGAGCTAACCGCGCATATGAAACATCATCTTGTAATCATGTTGCATGACTTTTTCACTGCGCTGGTTGTTGACGGTGTAACGCCAGACCTGAATACCCTTTTTCGGGTCGCTGGTGGTGCTCTTTTCCATCACCTCAACAGTCACGGTGATCGTGTCGCCGATCTTCACGGGCGCCAACTCGCAAAAATCAGGGGGCCGTGGACCAGTCGTTCACCAAACTGTGTTTTGGCGGCATATTCCTTGTCCATATGCAGCGGATAGAAATCCATGGTCAGACCAGCCCATGTGACTACGTGTGATTCGGTCATTGTGATGGCGGCGGTGGTGTAAACATCACCGATGTTAAAATCATCACCATATTTACTGTGTTCCAACACTACCTCCTAGACGGGTTTGAATTTCGGTAAGGTGAATTCGTCATTTAGTTTTTCGAAGGTTACTTTGACCGGCATGTCGCATTCCACGCTGTGGGGATCACAACCAATCACATTGCTTAACATCTGCACGCCCTCCTCCAGTCGGATGACAGCAATCACAAACGGCATGTCCGCCAGAAATGTGGATGGTGCATTGGCTTCAACCACTGTGTAACTGTAAACCGTACCCTTGCCACTGGCCTCCACCCATACCAGGCTGTCCGCTGCGCAATGAGGGCAGACCATGCGGGGATAAAAGACATGTTCTCCACAAGCAGTGCATTGCTGGATAATCAGACGTTTTTCTTTGGCTGCATCCCAGAACGGTTGAGACCAACTGGCCACTACAGGTACCGGTTTGGGTGGGAGAGCTGCATTTTCTTGTTTATCCATTTTTGTTCTCCTGGTGTTTCAAGGAATCTCTGTTCCGAGAATGGTGACCTGTGCGTCAAAATAGGTTCCACCCACGGCGGTTTCGACGGCAAAGCGGGCATCTGGCACCTGGCGTTCTCCCGCCTTGCCCATCAGTTGGCGTGCGGCTTCAATCAGCAGGGACACGGAGCCGCCCGCCCCGATGTGACCCTTTGACAGCATGCCTCCATCCGTGGTGGTGGGGATACGGCCTCCGGGCCAGGTATCCCCGCGCATGAAGAGTTCACCGGCCTCGCCACGCTCGCACAAGCCGAGTTCTTCAAATGCAATCATCTGGTATATCGGATAGGAATCATAAATTTCCGCTATGTCGATATCCTGCGGTGTAATGCCCGATGCTTCAAAAGCCTCGCGTCCTGCCCGGGCCCAGCCGAAGCGTGCCAGGTCAGGCTCCTGTGCAGTAGCAAAATGGGTCACGATACCGCCCTCGCCAAGGACATACACCGGCTTATTGGGCAGATCACGCGCCCGTTCGGCGGAAGTGACGATAAAAGCCCCACCACCATCAAAAAGCATGTTGGAGTGCTTCGCCCTTAAGGGAGTAGATAGCATTTTCGATGCCATAACTTCTTCAATCGTCAGTGGTTTTCTGAAAAAAGCATGGGGGTTGAGCTCAGCCCATTTCCGGTTCGAAACGCACACAGCAGACAATTGTTCGTCGGTACAACCGGTCTCATGCTTGTATCGCGTCGTGGCCAGAGCCGCAATGGACGAATAGTGCTGGCCGTAAGGAACTTCCCAATCGTTGGAAATACCGGCCGTGGCAAAAAGGTCAATGCCCCCCTGGCCGGTTACTCCGGTCCCCAGCTTATCGGCGTGTACAAACAGAACATGTTTTGCCAAGCCTGCATAGACCAGTGCACCCGCTATCTGCAAAGCGCCACTGCTTGAGGAGCCGCCTGAAAATACCTGAATGTTTTTTTGTACATTCTTCATGCCCAGTTCCTCGACAATACGCCCGGTAATCAACTCGGTGTTGAAGTCGCGGTTAAACAGAGCCCCCGTGGGAATCACGTAATCGATATCGTCTTTTGTCAGTCCCGCGTCCGCAATGGCCATGCGGGCTGCTTTCAGTGCAAAACTGATCGCACCCTCCTCCGGAAATCTACCGGTTGGCACCTCACCGATGCCGGCGATAGCGACATTTCCTCTCAATTTACTCACGGTAACCCTCCTGAATCATAGTGTTTTTCTATCAAGGCCCATCCCTGCTCAGCCATGAGGGGATACAGTTTGCCAAACAGGTGAGCGGTTTCCGAGCTGGCGTTGCCTTTTAAGGAGCGCGCATAAACACCCTGTTGAATGGCGGCGATTCTGAACAGGCTGAAAGCCATAAAAAATGCCCAGTCAGCAATTTCTCCGCGACCGGTTCGCTGGCAGTATGCGGCCACATAATCTGTTTCCGACGGAATGCCCAGGGAAGCAATATCGCAACCGACAAAGCCATTAAAAAATGCGTTATCGGCAGGTAAATAATAAGTCATACAGTTATAAGCAAGGTCGCTCAGGGGGTGGCCGAGGGTGGACAACTCCCAATCCAGAACTGCAATAACCCTGGGTTCGGTTGCATGGAACATCAGGTTTTCCAACCGGAAATCACCGTGTACAAGCGAGACGCTGTCATCGGCCGGGATATTATCCGGCAGCCAGTTCATTAAATGATCCATGGCTGGCACAGCGGCTGTTTTGGAGGCCTCATATTGCCGCTTCCAGAGCGCTACCTGACGGGCAATATAGTTATCCGGTTTGCCATACCCCTCCAGCCCGGCGGTTTTCCAATCCAGCGTGTGCAGGCGGGCCAGCGTGTCATTCATCGCAGCATAGATTGCACCACGCTCAGCCGGGTCCATACCAGGCAATTGTGGATTCCGCAGGATCCGTCCCTGCAAAAACTCCATGACATAAAATGGCGTGCCGATCACCGTGTCGTCATCACAAAAATGCACTACCCGTGGCACGGGAACACCGGTATCGGAGAGCGCTTTGAGCACCCGGTATTCGCGGTCTACTGCATGCGCCGAGGGTAGTAGCTTGCCAGGGGGTTTTTTGCGCAACACATACGCTTTCCCACGCGTGCTGATGTAAAAAGTGGGGTTTGATTGCCCGCCCTTGAATTGAGACACCGCTATGGGTCCGTCAAAGTCAGGCAAAAATCTGCTCAAATATGTTTTCAGGATTGCCTCATCAAAGCGATGGGCGTCGCGTACCGCTACCAGTCCATCAGGTATAGCCACTGGTTTAAGGTTTCCCCGCATCATGTTTACGCAGTTCAAGCCGGGCTATCTGATCACGGTGCACCTCATCCGGACCATCGGCGATGCGCAGCGCGCGGGCCCATGCCCAACTAGAGGCGAGTCCAAAGTCCTCGCACATGCCGGCGCCGCCGTGCACCTGTATGGCCCGGTCCAGAACCCTCTGCGCCATGTTGGGTGCGATGACCTTGATCATTCCGATTTCAGCCCGTGCGGCTTTATTACCCACCGTATCCATCATGTAGGCTGCCTTCAGGGTCAAAAGCCGCGCCTGCTCAATGTCCATTCGGGAGTCAGCGATGTATTGGCGAATGACGCCGTGATCACAGATTTTTTGACCGAAAGCCGTTCGTTGCTGCGCACGCACACACATTGCTTCCAGAGCCCTCTCTGCCTGGCCGATCAGGCGCATACAATGATGAATTCTGCCTGGCCCCAGGCGCGCCTGGGCGATTTCAAAGCCACGGCCCTCGCCCAACAGGAGATTGCTTACCGGCACCCGGACATTATCAAAGCGCACTTCAGCATGCCCATGTGGTGCATGGTCCCAACCAAATACCTTCAACGCCCGAACGACCTCCACTCCTGGTGTATCGGTCGCAACCAGTATCATGGATTGCTGTTGGTGCCTATGTGCGTCCGGGTCGGTTTTGCCCATGAAAATCAATAGTTTGCATCTTGGATCGGTGGCACCGGATGTCCACCATTTGAGTCCATTGAGGACATACTCGTCGCCGTCGCGGGTAATACTCGACTGGATATTGGTCGCATCCGAAGACGCCACGTCTGGTTCGGTCATAGCGAAACCTGAGCGGATTTCACCAGCGAGCAGGGGCTTGAGCCATTGCTCTTTTTGTTCTTGCGTACCAAATTGCTCCAGAATTTCCATGTTGCCGGTGTCAGGGGCCTGACAGTTACATGCCTCCGAGGCGAGCGGGGATCGGCCCATGATTTCGGCCAGCGGCGCATACTCGAGATTGGTCAGCCCCTGGCCATGCTCACTACCGGGTAAAAAGAGGTTCCAAAGCCCCAGTTCCCTGGCTTTTTTCTTGAGTTGTTCCATCACTTCCGTTGGTTGCCAACGATCACCTGTTGAAACCTCTTGGTTATAAACAGCTTCGGCCGGATAGACGTGTTCATGCATAAATGCTGACAAGCGTTGCATGAGTTCTTTGGTACGGTCGGAATAATCAAAATCCATAATTTTCACACTCTGATTCGAGTTAGCGCAAGGTTGGAAGCTATGCCTGTTAAAATATTTCGTCTAATAACTTGCATAATAAGACCTCTATATTTATATTGCAAGACTCCAGAATGATTTTTTATGAATACGTTATGCTTGCAATTAACGTATCACGGCTTGTCGAGGGATCAACTGGTTACCTCGTTTTACTGGACTTTACTCAGGATTTTATACCGATGATGATTACTACTTCGCCGCAACGTATTGAAGAGTTTACCCGGCAGGGTTGGTGGGGAACTACCACCTTGCACGAGTTGCTGTTTCAGCGGGCCGACGAGCACCCGGATTTGCTGGCGGTGGCCGATCAGCCCAACCGCGCAGCGATCACCGATGGCGAACCCAAGCGGCTGAATTACGATGAACTACGCCATGCATCCATCAACCTGGCGGCGCAATTGCTGCGGCACGGCATTGGTGCGGGCGATGTGGTGCTGGTGCAATTGCCCAACACCGTAGAGCTGGCGGTATGCTATTTTGCGGCCAGTATTATCGGTGCGGTCATTTCCCCGTTGCCTGTGCAGTACGGGGCGCATGAACTTGGCGTGGTCAGCGAAGACTTATCGCCGGTAGCGATGATTACGGCCAATCACCTGAAAGATATCCGCATGGCGGAGGTGGCGCGCCGGGTGTTACCGAAAGAAATTCCGGTGCTGGTGTTTGCTACCGGAGCCGATGCCGCCAAAGACGGTGCTGTTGGCGGCGCTATTGGGGATTTTGACATACTGACCCTGCAACCTGTCCCGATAGTGGCTAATGCAAAAGCTATGCAGAAACTGCATACACAGCATCCACCCAATGCCAATGCTATTTTGACTATTTGCTGGACTTCCGGCACGACGGGCCAACCGAAAGGTGTCCCGCGTTCGCACAATATGTGGCTGGCCATCTCCATCAGCAGCGCTGAGGCGGGTGATTACCGCCAAGGCGACCGGCTGTTGATCCCGTTTCCACTGGTGAGCATGGCGGCATTGAGCGGTCTTTTCTTTTCGGGCATCCTGAGCGGCAGTTCGGTGATTTTGCACCATCCGTTTGATCTGCCGGTGTTTCTGCAACAGATGCAGGACGAGCGTATCACCTTCACCATTGTGCCGCCTTCGTTGTTGAACCATCTGGCCAAGGCGGAGGACATGTGGAATGCGTATGATTTTAGTTCACTGCGGCGCATCGGCTCTGGCTCGACCCCGCTGGCAGCATGGATGGTTGCAGTATTTGATCAGAAATACCAAAAGAAAATTGTCAACTTCTATGGTTCCAATGAGGGTATCAGCCTGTACTCCACCCCGGAAACTTCGCCCGAGCCCGAGGTGAGGGCGAGCATGTTTCCACGTATGGGTTGTGCTGACATGCCGTGGACGGGCTCCGTCCATAAGAAGATTAAAACTAAAATAGTACGGGTAAATACCGAAGAAGAGATCACCCAGCCGGGTGAGGCCGGTGAACTGCTGCTGTATGGCCCTATGGTGTTCGACGGTTATTTTGGTAGGGACGATTCGCACCACGAGGAGTTCACCAGCGATGGCTGGTTCCGTACCGGTGACCTGCTCGAAATTTGTGGTCAACCACCAAACTACTACCGCATCGTGGGCCGCTGTAAAGATATCATCAATCGCGCCGGCATGAAGATATCACCCTCTGAACTGGATGTGCTGCTGGAAGGCGTGCCGCAACTCGCTGAAGCTGCGGTGTGCGCCTATCCCGATGATGACATGGGCGAGCGGGTGTGTGCCTGTGTGGTGCCGCTGGCCGGTCAGGTGGCGCCAGGATTAGAAGAGATCAACGAATTTCTATTGAGCAAAGGTATCGCGAAATTCAAATTACCGGAAAAACTGCTGGTGCTGGAAAGCCTGCCACGCAATCCTTTAGGCAAGGTGCAACGGCATAAATTGGAACAGAAGGTGAAAGACCATGGTTGATATTTACGTTTTGGGTGGCGCACAAACAGATTTTGCCAGGAACTGGGCGCGCGAAGGCAAAACCCTGTACGACATGTTTGCCGAGGCACTCACCGGCGCGGTGGAAAACAGCGGCGTGGATCCCGGGCAGGTTCAGTCAGGTCACGTGGGCAATTTTGTGGGTGAATTGTTTGCCCGTCAGGGTTTGATCGGGGGCTTTTTCGGCCACGTGTATCCGGAATTGGCCTACATTCCCACGGCGCGCCACGAGGCCGCCTGTGCTTCCGGCTCCATGGCCATACTTTCTGCCATGAATGAAATTCTTGCCGGTCACCTGGATATATCCGCGGTGGTGGGCTTGGAACTGATGCGTAATGTACCCGGCTCCACCGGCGCTGAATATCTTGGCGCTGCTGCCTGGCAAGGGGCTGAAGCTACTGATTGCCGGTATCCATGGCCGTATATGTTTAATCGTATCCTGGAAGAATACGACCGGCGCCACGGTGTGAATACGGATTACCTTAAGGAGATTGCCCGCATCAATTTTGACAACGCTCGCCGCAATCCCAATGCGCAGTCCCGTAACTGGCTGTTCAGCGACCAGAATTATACCAATGACGATGAGCACAACCCGCCTATTGAGGGCCGCATCCGCAAAATGGATTGCGGGCAGATTACCGATGGCGCTGCCGCGATCATCCTGGCCAGCCGCAAGGCGGCAGAAGAGCATGCCCGTATGCATGGTCTGAAACTGCAGGATATTCCCCGCATCAAGGGCTGGGGCCACTATTCCGCGCCTTTGTTGTTGGAGCGCAAGTTGGAGCTCAGTGCCGGCCAGCCTTTATTGTTCCCGCATGCCCGCGCAACTTTTAACGATGCTTTGCAGCGTGCCGGTATGCAGGATATTACGGAAGTGGATGGACTTGAAACACATGATTGTTTTACCGTCACTGAATACATGGCCATTGACCACAGTGGCCTGACGGCACCGGGTGAGAGCTGGAAAGCCATTGAGGAAGGGCGTATCACCCGCGACGGTGACTTTCCCATCAACCCCAGCGGTGGTTTGATCGGGCTCGGCCACCCGGTGGGTGCTACCGGGGTGCGTATGGTGCTGGATTGCGCCAGGCAGGTTACCGGCCGGGCCGGTGATTACCAATTGTCGAAAGCGGAAAACCTCATCACCTTCAATCTGGGGGGCAGCGCCACCACCTGTGCCAGCTTTGTGGTGGGTGTAAATTAATGTCGGAGGTGTTTGTTTTCGATGCAATTCGTACACCGCGGGCACGCGCCAAGGAAAGCGGCGGTTTGCATGATCTGCTGCCATTTGATTTACTGAAAGTCTTGTACCTGGCGTTGCAGGAGCGTAACGGCCTGGAGCCGGAAAGGGTGGGCGAAGTGGTATTGGGTTGTGTGACCCAGTACGGCGATCAGGCGGCCAATATTGCCAAAACCTCCACCCTGTATGCCGGTTGGCCCAGTAGTATTTCGGGCATTACGGTGAACCGTTTTTGTTCCTCGGGTCTGGATGCAGTAAACCTTGCCGCACTGAAAGTGGCAGCGGGGCAGGATGATCTGGCTATCGGCGGCGGCGTGGAGATGATGTCGCGTGTACCGATGATGGCGGATCAGCCCACGGTATTTCTTGATGTGCCTACCGCCATCAAGGCGCAGATTCTGATGATGGGCAGTGGTGCCGATCTGATCGCCACTAAATATGGCCTTAGCCGCGAACAACTCGACACCCTGGCGATGAACAGCCAGCAGCGCGCCGCCGCTGCGCGCGAAGCCGGCCATTTCAAATCCATTGTGCCGGTGTACAACCCGATAAAAGATATCACCGTGGAGCAGGATGAATGTATCCGCGCGGGCATCACCATGGAAGACCTGGCCAGGTTGCAACCGGCGTTTGCGGAACTGGGCGCCGCCGGGGTGGATGCATACCAACTGGCGGCCAACCCGCAACTTAAAGCCATCAATCACGTGCATACGGCGGGTAACTCACCGGCCATGGCCGATGCGGCCGCGCTGGTTCTGGTGGGCAGTGAAGCGATGGGATCACACCTGGCCAAACCGCCACGGGCGCGCATTGTGGCAGCGGCCAATGCCAGTGACGATCCCTTGCAGGTGCTGTCCGGTGCCGTGGCGGCCACCAAAAAACTGTTGCAGCGGCAAGGTTTAAGCGCTGCTTCTATTGACCTTTTCGAAATTCATGAAGCCTTTGCCGCCACGGTGATTAAATGTCAGCGTGATCTGGATATTCCGGATGAGAAAATTAACGTCCATGGCGGTTGTATTGCCATGGGTCACCCACTGGGCGCCACCGGCGCCATCATGCTGGGGACCTTGTTGGATGAAATGGAACGGCGTGACCTGCATACCGGTATTGTCGCGGCCAGTGGCGCGGCCGGTGCCGGCGTGGCGATGCTGATCGAACGCTAACCCTACACTTTAATTTTCACGAGGAAACAGGCAGTGCACCATAAAATTGTACAGTGGGCCACCGGCAGTATGGGTAAAACTTGCCTGAGAGCCATTATCGAGAATCCTGCACTCGAACTGGTCGGGCTGTATGTCTACAGTGATCAAAAGGCGGGTCTGGACGCCGGTGACATCGCTCGGCAAGACAAAACCGGCGTTATCGCCACCAAAAATATAGACGAGATTCTGGCCTTGGAGGCCGATGTGGTCATCCATATGCCACAGCTACAGGCACCTTATAGTTCTCATAACGACGATATTTGCCGTTTGCTGGCATCGGGTAAGAATGTGATCAGCATAAATGGTCACAGTTATCCGCAGCATTGGGGCGGAGAATACATGCAGGCCTTTAACGATGCCTGCATGCAAGGCCAGAGTACCTTGTTCGGAGGTGGCTTGAACCCGGGATTCATCACCGAAAAAATAGCTACCGTAGCTACCGGAATTTGTTCTCGAATTGATCACATTGAAGTGGAGGAAGTCATCCCGTGCAACGTTATGCAAAATCCTAACTATGTTTTCGATATGTTGGGCTTTGGCAGCGAGTACAATGAATTGGATCCTAACGATCCGGATTGGGCACCGGCTGAAATTCTGAACGGTATGTATGCGGAGGTGGTTGCGCATCTGGTGAAGCGACTTGGTTTCAGCCTGGACAGAGTCGAAACCGACCATGTCATGTTTCCCGCAACCAAAGATATCACCATGTCAGCAGGCCTTATCAAAAAGGGTACTGTCAGTCACACCAACTGGCGTTGGCATGGGATTGTTGCCGGCAAACCGCTGGTAACGATGTCCATACATTGGGTTATGGAGAGCGCTCATCTGCCAATTCCGGATTATCCCGTCTGGACGATCAGGATTGATGGAATGCCTGGTGTCGATATAGCGATCGATTTACGCGTCCCCGAGGGACACCCCTACAAAACTACCGCAGAGCAATATGCGGTGGCAGCCTCAGTGATTAACTCGATTCCAAGTGTAGTAGCCGCACCGCCTGGCATTCGCGAGATCCCCTTTGAGGATCTGTATCGGGCAAGCTGATGTTCGCGCAACCTTGCGGCACGAGAAACTCCTGGTCAATTCCCGGCCTGGCGCTGTGCCTGTGCGGCACGAATATCTTCGCCATGCGCCCAGGTTGTATGGGTGCCGGCGGAAATACGGTGAGGCAAGATGATCTGGCAAACTGGCCCGGCCGCAACATTGGTGGCATCGAGTATCACGCACTCTGAGCGGTTTTCATTCATGTCCGTGATAAAGGTGACCAGGTAGCCGTCGTCTTCGGCAGTCGATCCCAAACGCGGCGCGAAACCAGCTTCGCTGCCGAAGCGTCCTGGGCCAAAATCAAGGGATTGGCTTTGTCCGGTGTCGTGGTCGAATTTGGTTAAGCCGGTGAACAGGAACCAACGTTTTGCGGGTATCACGCTGTAACTGTAGCGGTACTTGCGGCCGTCGAAGCGATGGTTGATGGTACCAAACTCGAGAATAGTGTCATCCAAATCGTATTCGCGGGTAGCTCCGGTTTTCAGGTTGAAGTGCCAGCGATGCAATCGGGGTTTGAGCAGGTGCTGATCAAGATAGGCCATCATGCGTTCCAATTCCGGCGGTGCACCCTCGTACTTGCCAGGCACCGGGTGCTGCTGGAAATAGCCATCCATGATGATTTCGTCGCCTTCTTCCCAGGCGTTGAGGAAATGCAGCACATAGGTCGGGTCGGCCTCAAACCACATCACCTCGTCGCGCCCCCCCATGCGCGGCAGAATGCCAAAGCGCGAAGGCAGTTCGGGGAAGTAACGGGTCGCGTGGATGTCCTTTTTGAGTAGTTGCGGATCCCAGAACATCGGAAAGTCGTTAATGATGGTGTAATTTTCCGTGAACGCGATGTCATGCGGCAGGCGTGGCCCCGGCAGGTCAATCGGGGTGTAGTGTTTTACCCGGTTATCTGCGCCCACCACGCCGTAGTGAAAATAGGGTGCATGCACGGAGTAGTTGAAAAACAACAATTCACCGGTACTTTCAATTAGCTTGGGGTGGGCCGACAAACCGTCCAGCGGTACCCAGGATTCGGTGCCGTATTGCTCCATTGTGTATGGGTCCAGGCGATAGCCATCACCGCACTGGTAGAACGTCGACAAGATGCGACCCGCGTGCACAATGACATCAGTGGATGAGTTGTCTTTGAGATGCTGATGCGCGCCCCAGCCCGGTCGTTTGGACAGCCGCGGGTGCTCCATCAGCCCGGCCCAGATAGAACCACCAGCCTCCTGTTCGGCATTGAAAGCCTTGGTGCGCACAAAGCGGTTGCGGTACTCCGCTTTACCATCAGCCAGGCTGATGGTGTGGATCATGCTATCGCCATCAAACGGGTGGTAGCGGCCGATGGGTTCATGCACCGGGTTCTCCGTATTGCGCACGTATACACCATCGATGTCGCGGGGAATCTCGCCAATTACTTTCATGTTAGTGGCATTGTATTCATCGTAGTTCGGCGTCCAGGCACCTTGCATGTAAGGATGCTCATTGGGCTGGATGGTAGGGATGATACGATTTACAAGTTCAATTGCCATTTTCTATACTCATTTTAAGTTTGTCTGTTTCGGTAATGTCTGTCGGTATTGCAAGAACCTCATGGTCTGGTTCGATCTGGTCAGGTGTCACGCCAATCTGGCGTGTCTCTGCTTACCCACCCGTTTTTCCAGAAGAAGGTGTGATTCTTTGTTGCACATCAGGGTAACTCCTGAACGGGAAGCAATTGTTCCCCGGTAATAGCCCAGGGCCTATAATTTCATCGCGCCACATACTGGCGCTATCCAATCCAACTGCTCATGCGACTCCAGTCGCTGCTTGACTACCAGATAGATTTGTTGCGGAAAGACGGTCGTACGCCGGGCGTTCAGATCGACGCAGGCCGTCATGTATTCTATTGTGCTGGCAAGGCGGTTACGCGAATCGTTGACGATGAAATACATGCCGTGAATGCGCTTGTTGTTGACCGCCAGGATGCGGTTGTAGGTGCTGACCTGGTTGCCCACCAATATTTCCGAGAGATAGCAAATGTGGTGCTCTAAATCAAACATCCCGGTGCCGGTGGTCTTGACAAGGTCGTCGAGGTTGCCCGCTTCTCTCAACACTTCATACCCGCCCAATTCGTACAGGGTCTGATAGTACTGAACGTTGACATGACCGTTTCTGTCCTGCCATTCCGGCGGTACGGTCATGTGCAACTGAACGGGCAAGCGCTTGATCAGTTCGACCGAAGGAAAGGTGCGTTTTTTAGGCATAGTCTCCTCCTGGAGTAGTTGAGGGAGAAATCCCGACGGTATCCTCTTCAATTTATTCACGTCCGCCTTTCACGTTCCTGTCGATGGCAAAGAGGCCCATAATCCATTTATCTGTTTATGCCACTTCGAATAATGAGGCTGCACCCTGGCCACCGCCAATGCACATGGTGCATACCACGTACTTCACGCCACGGCGTTTGCCTTCTATCAATGCGTGGCCAACCATGCGCGCTCCTGACATGCCATAAGGGTGACCGATAGAAATGGCACCGCCATTTACGTTGAGGATTTCATTTGGGATACCCAGCTTGTCCCGGCAGTAAACAGTCTGTACTGCAAAAGCCTCGTTGAGTTCCCACAGGCCGATGTCGTGCATACTCAATCCCGCACGCTTTAGCAATTTCGGTATGGCGAAAACAGGGCCGATTCCCATTTCATCAGGTTCACACCCGGCAACCGCGGTTCCCCGATAATAGCCCAGCGGTTGCAGTCCACGCTTCTCTGCCAGACTTGCTTCCATGATTACACAAGCTGAGGCGCCGTCGGATAGCTGGCTGGCGTTGCCAGCAGTAATATGACCGTTTTCACGCACCGTTTTAAGGGACGAGAGGCCTTCCAGGGTAGTTTCGGGCCGGTTACCTTCGTCTTTTTCAAGCACCACATCGTGGAAGCTGATTTCGCCACTTTCGCGATCCATCACACCCATGCTGGTGGGCATTGGAACGATTTCGTCATTCAACTTGCCTGCTGCCTGGGCAGCAGCCGTACGTTGCTGGCTTTGCAGGGCATACTCGTCCTGCACTTCGCGGCTGATGCCATAGCGTTTTGCTACCACTTCGGCCGTGTCCAGCATGGGCATATAAATATGCTTATGCAGTGCAACCAAACGCGGATCGACCGCGCGATGAGTGTTCATGTGTTCATTTTGAACCATGCTGACGGAATCCTGGCCGCCGCCAACCATGATATCGACGCCATCACAAACGATCGAGTTAGCGGCGGTGGCAATGGCCAGCA
>CAJDWJ010000009.1_pt1 | contig 21260 bp, 21 predicted proteins | sample 7391551 | NCBI WGS metagenome assembly CAJDWJ01 (sample SAMEA7055723, study PRJEB34461) | soil metagenome | biome: terrestrial ecosystem; feature: Peninsula; material: soil | place: Antarctica | collected 2016
AACGAGATCAATATCCTGCGGGGAATACTGGCTGCCTCGCAGAAGGCCGCAAACACGGAGTCAGATTAACCTTACAGATAGTCCGGACGCCGGATGCCAGGGGGTATGTCGATTGAATCAACAGGCTCTCCCGCAGTTGTGTGCAACGGTACCACGCCCGACCAGATGGGCGCGTCCATATCGCTTTTGGCATCCGCCGGCCCACCTTCGCGGTGTTTTACGCTGAAGGCTTCTATGGGTAGTTTCAGCATGCTGGTTGCATTGAGTTCCTTACGGGTGGAGTCTCTTAAATCAGCTCTGCGCCCGGGCATCAAGTGGTCAATCAGTGCATTGAAGCAGTCAATCTTTTCATCCTCATCAACAACCAGATGGGCGACACCGAACACCATGACAGACCGGTAGTTGACAGACGAGTTGAAGCTCGAGCGTGCATATACAAGGCCATCAAAATGCGTTGTGGTAACACAGCAGCGCAGGCCTTCAGTCAGATTGGCAATCATACGACTGGCCACGGAGCCATGTATCAAAAGCTGGTCGTCCATGCGCGCATATGTCATCGGTACTACGTAAGGTTGACCGTCTACCGTGAAGCCACAATGACAAATTTTTCCAGCGTCCAGTACCTGACAGGCGAGTTCGTAGTCATGACTACCGCGTTTGGCCGTCTGCTTAAATTCAGTGTCAGCTATTTGTTTCAATCAGGTCTCTCTTATTGAACTCGTCAGTTGTGTTTGTCATGCTACCTTAAAGGTATGATTAACGGCAATCTGGCCAACATTTTTTTGGATCCGGTTTATGACGAGCGAACAGGAAAAGGGCAATGGTGAAGACCTCAACTGGCACCAGTCTGTCTGGAAAGTAGTGTGTGATATTCCCTTTGGCCATGTGCTTACCTACGGTGAAGTCGCCAGACTGGCCGGTATGCCGAAAATGGCCAGACGCGTGTCTCAAGCTATGCGGCGGGCGCCCAAAAAGCTGAACTTGCCCTGGCACCGGGTAATCAATGCGCAAGGCAAGATCTCATTTCCGGAAGATTCAAACGATTGGCAACGCCAAAAAGACATGTTGGAAGATGAAGGCGTGGTGTTTCTGAAAGGTCAGATTGATCTGGTTATTTATGGCTATCGTGGTGCTGTGGACAAGTTGCTTTGGGGCGAGGAGGATTAATCTCATGCGCTTGATTCAAAAAGCCTGGCGACGCTTACGCAGCAATTTCTGGACGGCATTGTTGTTTGATGCAGTGGCCTTAATTGTCGTGTTTGTGCTGATCAGTTCATGGCAAACCCGCAACCTGCCCAACGACGATAACACTCCGCAACTTCCAGCAATCTGGCTGGATAACGCCAGCGCAGACAGCGTGATACCTTCGGGCGATACCGGTGTGGTATATTTTTTTGCGCCCTGGTGCAGTATTTGCCGCATGAGCATCAGCAATCTGAGTGAGTTGGTCGGCAGTGGTGATATTGCCTGGGCACGAGTGGTTGCGTTGGACTATAGCAATATTGATGAGGTGCGTGAATTTATCGCAGAGACCGATGTGTCACTGCCAGTCATATTGGGGAGTTCACGGACTGCAGAAGACTGGCAGATTCGCGGTTTCCCCACCTATTTTGTGATCGATGGAAAAGGGCGTATCGTTAGTCGCTCAGTTGGATATTCAACCAAGGTCGGGCTGAAAGCCCGGGCCTGGTTGAATAAAAGCTGATTGATTAATCTGTCAGACCAAGCGCTCTGGCATGATGCCGCAGATGGTCGTCAATAAAGCTGGCAATAAAAAAGTAGCTATGGTCATAGCCTTCCTGCATGCGAACCTCAATAGGATGATGGGTGCAAATAGCAGCTTGTTCCAAACACCCCGGCTTCAGTTCTGTGCCAAGAAAGTCATCATCTGTACCTTGATCGATCAGGATGGGTAATTGCTTTTCAACTTTACACACCAGTTGTGCTGCATCCCACTTAAGCCATTCATTGCGATCCTCACCCAGATAATGACTGAAGGCCTTGATGCCCCAGGGAGTTTCCGATGGATGGCAAATCGGCGCAAAAGCGGATACTGATGCATATAAATCCGGATCCTTCAGCGCGCACATCAATGCGCCATGTCCGCCCATAGAGTGTCCGCTGACGCTGCGCCTGTCGGTCACCGGTAATTCGGCTTCAACTAAAGCCGGCAATTCTCTGGTGACATAGTCATACATATTGTAGTGCTTTGACCAGGGCTTTTGGGTGGCGTTGACATAAAAACCAGCGCCAGAGCCAAAATCCCAGTCATCGTGTTCCCCGGGTAAGTCGGTGCCGCGTGGACTGGTGTCCGGGCTGATAATTGCCATGCCCAATTTGGCGGCAAGCTTTTGCGCACCCGCTTTCTGGGCAAAGTTTTCATCATTACAGGTCAGACCTGATAGCCAATATAGTACGGGTACTTTTTGGGTTTCTGCCTGAGGGGGCAAAAACACGCCAAAGATCATTTCGCATTGGAGGATCTGCGAATAATGCTGCAGTCGAATCTGGTAGCCTCCGGCGATCCGGTTACGTGCAATTTCTTTTAAATTTGACATCAGCGCGGCCTTAAAAAATCACGACTGAACGGATGCTTTTACCATCGTGCATCAGCTCAAAGGCTTTATTGATGTCTTCCAATCCCATGGTGTGGGTCACCATGTCATCAATATTGATTTTGCCAGCCATGTAATTGTCGACGTAGCCGGGCAACTCTGTACGACCACGAACACCGCCAAAAGCTGTTCCCCGCCATACCCGTCCGGTGACCAGTTGGAACGGACGGGTACTGATTTCCTGACCGGCACCGGCTACACCAATGATGACAGATTCGCCCCAACCCTTGTGGCAACACTCCAGTGCAGAGCGCATGACGTTGGTGTTGCCGATGCATTCAAACGAATAATCGACGCCGCCGTCAGTTAAATCAACAATGACCTCCTGAATCGGAAGGTCATATTTGGATGGATTCACAAAGTCTGTTGCACCCAGCATTTTGGCCATTTCAAATTTGTCGTCATTCAAGTCGATCGCAATTATCCGGGACGCCCCTGCCATAACTGCACCCTGAATAACGCTAAGGCCGATTCCGCCCATACCGAATACGGCAACCGTTGAACCGGGTTCGACTTTGGCGGTATTTAATACCGCGCCGATGCCGGTTGTGATGCCACAACCCAGCAGGCAAACCTTGTCCAAAGGTGCGGCCGGGTTGATTTTGGCTAACGAAATTTCAGGTATTACGCTGTATTCCGAAAACGTTGAGGTGCCCATATAATGAAATACCGGCTTGCCATTTAACGAAAAGCGCGTGGTGCCATCCGGCATCAGGCCTTGTCCCTGGGTCACACGTATTTTCTGGCAGAGGTTGGTCTTGCCGGATTTGCAAAAACTGCATTCACGGCACTCAGGCGTGTACAGCGGAATGACATGGTCTCCGACCGCAACACTGGTGACGCCTGCACCAATTTCCTCGACTACACCACCACCCTCGTGGCCTAAAATGGCCGGAAACAGACCTTCGGGATCATTTCCGGAAAGCGTGAACGCGTCAGTGTGGCAAACACCGGTTGCCACCATGCGCACCAGCACTTCGCCGGCTTGAGGTGCTTGCACATCAACTTCAGTTATTTCCAGTGGTTGGCCGGCTGCTATAGCAACCGCTGCACGTGATTTCATTTGTGACTCCAGAGTGAGCTCGGTGCTTGTCGGACTTAATATGATGTACTGCGGGAAGCCCGACACGCTCCCAGGTGAATTTAACAGGTGGCCTGAAAATCAGTTGTCGCCAACAGCGGTACCAGAAATACAGACCACCTCCCTGAACATGGGGTTAGTCGTGGGCGATAGCATCTTTGGTAAATAAATAGTCCTTCAGTTCTTTGTTAAGAACTTTATCGCGTCGTCTGATCCACTCGAGCAACATTGCAGCGTGCTCTTTTTCTTCATCGCGGTTGTGTATCAGAATATCTCGCAATTCGTCATCTTTACAAACATCAACACGTTGGTTATACCAATCAATTGCTTCAAACTCTTCCATCAACGAAGTAATGGCACGGTGCATGTCGCGGGTTTCGTCTGAAATCTCGTCGACGGGTTCGTGATAGCCTTCATTTGACATAGTAGTGTTCTCCTTGGTTGCCTATTTATCGCTGGTTAGTTTTTCGCTTGCTGGTTTATCATCCGTTGGTTTATCGCTTGCAGGTTGCTGTAACTGGTGCAAGTGCACATCGGTTTGCGGATAGGGAATATTACAACCAGCAGCTTCGAGCTCGATTTTTGCAGATTCAAGTAGTTCTGCACGTACCGGCCAGTAATCACCGCCGTTTACCCACGGCCGCATAGAAAAGTCTACGCTACTATTACCCAGATTAGAGATAAATACTCCTGTTGCAGGGGTGTCCAAAACTTTCGGGTGATCAGCACAAATCTTTTTCAGCACACCGGCAACAACCTTCAAGTCATCATCATAGCCAACGCCGATGACCATATCCAGCCGACGGGTTTGCCTGGCTGAGTAATTGGTGATGGTGCCATTGAACATTAAGGCGTTGGGAACGGTGATCAATTTGTTGTCCGGTGTCGTTAACGTGGTGCTGACCAGACGGACTTCATCAACGGTTCCTGTGACCCCGCCGCCCTCAATAAAATCGCCTTTGGTAAATGGCCGGAACATGACCAGCATTACACCTGAAGCAAAATTGGACAAAGAATCTTTCATTGCCAGACCGACCGCCAGGCCGGCGGCGCCTACAATGGCGAGGAACGAAGTAGCCGGGACCCCCAGTTGGTCGATTGCGGCCACTGCTGCCACCACCATAATCAATACAGAAACAACCATGGTAAGAAAATTCACCAGCACAATATCCATCTTGCGCTTTACAAGCACCTTTTTGAGGGTGCTACTGGCTATGCGTGCAACCCAACGACCGATGATCCAGATAACCAGCGCCAGAATCAGACTGATTCCAGCACTGATTAAAATATCCGCAACATGTCTGTCGGTGAAGTAGTTTTGGATAGCGTCAATCATTGGTTCCATAACGTTTAAATATATTCCTTGCTGTTCAGGCGAGATCGACCACAGACTCAAGTGCCTCTTCCATGCGATCTGCCATTGGTGCAAGCTGGTCGATGACATACTGCAGCTCTTTGCCGCTTAATAAAGTATAGGGCAGGTTTTCGCACATTTTGATATAGGGGGTGCCCTCAAGATCACCCACGGCCAGATAGCCCACGCGTAAAATCAGGTTGATTCTCAGACACTTTTCAGCATCGAAATCTTCCAGCGGGCAAACTAACGTTTCCACGCGTAGATACCGACGGTTGTCTGAGGTGGTTAGCTCGGCTAAAAACACTGCCTGCGTTCTGCCGCCTTCTTCCATCGGGTATTCAAACGCAATTTGAAAAGGCTCATCCAAAAACAGTGAGTAGTGTTTAATGACGTGTTGCCTGACTTCGGCAAAAGTTTCCATTGGGTTATTCCTTTAAGCTATTTCGGCGCTAGTCTGACGGCACCATCCAGGCGGATGGTTTCTCCGTTGATATATTCATTTTCTATTATATGGGCAACCAAATCAGCAAATTCTTCCGGTCTTCCCAGGCGACTTGGAAATGGAATAGAAGCGGACAGCGACTCCTGAACCTGCTCGGGCATACCATCCACCATCGGCGTCCAGAAAATACCCGGAGCAATGGCATTGACGCGCACACCAATTCTGGCGAACTCGCGTGCAATCGGCAAAGTCATGCCAACGATACCCGCTTTGGAGGCGGAATAAGCAGCTTGTCCGATCTGGCCATCATAGGCTGCAACTGACGCAGTACTGATAACCACGCCACGGGCACCATCTACACCCGCCTCATTGGACGCCATTGCCGCGGCGGCGGCTTTGGTCAGGTTGAAGCTGCCGATGAGATTAATCTGAATCACTTTGGAAAAGAAATCCAGTGCCATGGGGGCTTCACGTCCCAGCACGCGGCCTGCACCAATGATGCCGGCACAGTTGACGGCCACATTAATCGAGCCCATGTGCGCGACCGCTGTCTTGACGGCTGTTTGTACAGCTTTTTCACTGGTGACATCGGTGTGGATATAGGTTGCGGATTCTCCGAATGCCGGGAGCACATCGAAAGCTGCTTTGTCATTGACATCCAGCAATACCACTTTTCCACCGGCGGCCACTATTTTTTTGGCTACCGCCAATCCAAGCCCTGAAACGCCGCCACTTATGATGGCTTTGACATGTTCTAGTTGCATAATTTGTAACTCCTGAAAAACAATTTATTAATTAAATCCAGTTTGTCTGAAACCCGGTCTGATTAAAACTCAGTCTGATTAAAACCCGTTCTGATTAAAACCCGGTCTGATTAAAACTCAGTCTGATTAAAACCCGATCTGACTGGAGCTTAGCCTGATTAAATCCAGGCATTTTAATTCTTATTGGCAGATTCCCGACTGATCAATGCCACGCCTGCTTTACTGTTATTGGGGCGCTTTAGTTGATTTGAAATCCAATTTCCGGTATTTGCCAGTTGTTGCAGATCAATACCGGTTTCCAGACCCAGCCCGTGCAGCATATATACAACATCTTCGGTTGCGACATTGCCGCTGGCACCTGTTGCGTATGGACAACCGCCCAGACCGGATACCGATGCATCCACGATACGGATACCGGCGTCCAGACAGGCCAGAATATTGGCTAATGCCTGCCCATAGGTATCGTGAAAATGAACCGCCAGCCTCTCCATATCTACCACTTCAGCAACGCTTGTGATCAGGTCGTGGGCTTTGGCAGGTGTGCCTGTTCCAATGGTATCGCCGAGTGAGATTTCGTCGCTGCCCATCAGCATCAATTGCTCACTGACTGCGACCACAGCGTCGCTCGGGATATCACCTTCATATGGACAGCCGAGCACACATGAAATATATGCACGAACGCGGAGTTTTTGGGCCTTGGCCCGTTCAATTACAGCTTGTGCCTGCTGCAGCGATTCAGCAATACTGCAATTGATATTACGCTGGCTGAAGCTCTCTGATGCTGCAACGAATATAGAGATTTCTGTAGCGCCGACGTTCAAAGCCCTTTCCAGACCTTGCAAATTGGGGACCAGCACCGGATAGCGTGTGCCGGGCAGAGTGTTGATAGCACGAAATACCGCATCGCTGCCGGCCATTTGCGGCACCCATTTGGGACTGACAAAGCTGCCGNNNGATTAATTCAACTTTGATTTCACTGCTCAGCGCCTGCTTTTCATTTTGCAGGCCGTCGCGGGCACCGACATCTACAACTGTTACTTTATCATTCATCCAGGATCACTCATCGGGGGTTCTGCATCGGGACGGGAACGTGCGCCGGGGAACGCGCATCGGGGGATGACTCGCCCAAAATTACTCATCGGAGATAGCTCTTCTGAGGTGGTTCGTCCGAAATTACGCATCGGGTACCCAGTCGGCCTTACGCTTTTCCAGAAAGGCTGCCAGACCTTCCTGGCCTTCATCCATTACCCGCATGCCGGCAATCACGCCGGCGGTGTACTCGTCAATCGTCAATTGTGTGTCCTGATTGTGGCCTGCGATGGCAAAAACCAGCTGTTTGCAGGTGATAACGGCTTGTGGCCCACCTTTTAGAACAAACCTGATGACTTTGTTGACAGCATCATCAAGCTCTTCAGCGCCAACACATTGTTGGATCAGTCCGATTTCCTGCGCTCTGCGGGCATCAAAACGTTCCGCGCTCAGGAAGTAGCGACGGGCATTGCGTTCGCCGATTTTTCGTATCACGTATGGAGAGATAACCGCCGGTGCCAGGCCGAGATGTGCTTCAGTCAGACCAAACTGTGCCTGGTCGACGGCAAGAGTTATGTCACAGGCGGCAATCAGGCCTACACCGCCGCCGAAAGCGTTGCCATTGATGCGGGCGATCGTTGGCTTGGTCAGGTAGTTCAGCGTGCGCATCAGCCGGGCTAACTGCAAGGCGTCCCGCTCATTTTCTTCCTGGCTGGCATCTACCAGGCCGCGCATCCAGTTTAAATCCGCACCAGCAGAAAAACTGACACCTGTTCCGGTAATGACCACCAGCCGAATATCCTGCGACTGATCTGCAGTTTCCAGCGCTGTGGTTAATTCCTGAATCGTACTGGCATCAAAAGCGTTGTGAACTTCCGGCCGGTTGAGGCTCAGCGTCAAAACTCCGTTGTCGCTCACCTTGTTGCTAATAGATGGGTTGCTAATAGATGGGTTGCTAATGGATTGGCTACTAAGGGATTGCATAGGCTGATTTTCCCGTCAGGTTCTGAAAATGCCGTGACGGCCACGTTTGATCGGTGCATTCATGGACGCGGACAAGGCCAATCCCAGCACGTGGCGTGTATCAATCGGATCGATCACGCCGTCGTCCCAGAGCCTGGCGGTAGCATGATAGGGGTGGCCTTCTTTTTCATAACTGTCGCGAATCGGTTGTTTGAATGCCTCCTCGTCTTCAGCTGACCAGCTTTCACCGGCAGCCTCAAGCGAGTCACGTTTGATGGTGGCAAGTACGGAAGAGGCCTGTTCACCGCCCATCACCGAGATTCTGGCGTTTGGCCACATCCATAGCATTCTGGGTTGATAGGCACGACCACACATGGCGTAGTTTCCGGCACCGAAAGATCCGCCGATTATGACGGTAAACCTGGGCACGTGACTGGTAGCAACCGCGGTTACGAGTTTGGCACCGTCTTTGGCAATGCCGGCATTCTCTACTGCTTTTCCGACCATGAAGCCGGTAACATTCTGCAGGAATATCAGAGGGATATTACGTGTATTGCATATCTGAATGAAGTGCGTACCCTTGAGCGAACTATCTGAAAACAGGATACCGTTATTGGCAACGATGCCCACCGGATAACCATGCAGGTGCGCAAATCCGCATACCAGCGTCTTACCATACAGGGCTTTAAATTCATGAAATTCACTTCCGTCAACAAGCCGGGCAATGATTTCTAAAACCTTGTAGGGGTAGCGCGTATCGTGTGAAACAATGCCGTATATCTGCTCGACCGGGTAGGCCGGGCTGACAGATTCACGCATATCAAGGCTGTTGTGTTTGGTGCGATTAAGATAGCTGACCGCGTCGCGTGCCAACTCCAGTGCATGCTCGTCGTTGAGCGCGTAGTGATCGGTTACGCCAGACCTGGAACAATGCACCATAGCACCGCCCAGAGATTCGGCATCAACAATTTCGCCGGTGGCGGCCCGCACCAGTGGCGGTCCACCCAGAAAAATCGTGCCCTGATTTTTAACGATAATGGATTCATCACTCATGGCCGGTACATAGGCGCCGCCAGCGGTACACGAACCCATCACAACCGCAATCTGCGGAATATTATTGGCTGACATCTGAGCCTGGTTATAGAAAATTCGTCCAAAGTGGTCCCGGTCCGGAAAGATCTCGTCCTGCAAGGGCAAAAAAGCACCGCCGGAATCAACCAGGTAGATGCAGGGCAGATTGTTTTCCTGTGCAATCTCCTGGGCGCGCAGATGCTTTTTTACCGTCATGGGCAGATAACTGCCGCCTTTGACCGTCGCATCATTGGCAACGATAACAACTTCCTGACCGCGGACGCGCCCGATGCCGGTGATAATGCCGGCCGCCGGCGCTTTGTCATCGTACATGCCGTGGGCAGCCATGGGTGAGAACTCCAAAAATGGAGTACCCGGATCAATCAGCTTCTTGATGCGGTCACGCGGCAAAAGTTTACCACGCTGGGTGTGTTTTTTACGGGCCTTGTCACCGCCGCCCTTTTCAACTTTTTCCAGTTGCTGTTGCAGGTCGGCAACCTGCTCGCGCATCTGTGCCTGATTAGCAGCAAACTCCTTGCTGCTGATATCTATTTTGCTCTTGATGATCCGCATTTTGTGTTATTCCACCTCGATCGCAATGGCTGTTGCTTCGCCGCCTCCTATACACAACGCCGCTACACCCTTTTTCATGCCTCGCTGCTTGAGTGCATTAATCAGTGTTACAACAATTCGGGTGCCCGAAGCACCAAGCGGATGGCCTAACGCACATGCGCCGCCATTGACGTTTACCTTTGCATGATCAATATTCAGGTCATGCATGGCCGCCATGGTGACCACTGCAAACGCTTCATTGACTTCAAACAGGTCAACGTCGTTGATATCCCAGCCGGCTTTGGCCAATACCTTTTTAATAGCGCCAACAGGTGCGGTGGTAAACCACTGTGGCTCGTGCGAATGAGTGGCATGTGCAACAATGGTAGCCAGTGGTGTGATGCCCCGGTCGGCTGCGTTTTGCGCGGTCATCAAAATAGTCGCCGCTGCGCCGTCTGAGATTTTAGATGATGAAGCTGCGGTCAAACTGCCGTCTTTTTGGAATGCGGGCCGCAAGCCCGGGATTTTTTCAATATTACAAGCCGGCGGCTCCTGATCCTTGCTGATGACGGTGTCGCCGCGTTGTGATGTGACCGTAACCGGCGTAATTTCAGCATCAAACTGGGATTCCATCGCCTTTAATGCGCGCTCAATCGAGGTAATGGAAAAGCTGTCCTGCTGCTCACGGGTAAACTGATACTTGTCTGCACAACGCTCACCGTAGACGCCCATCATTAGTTTCTCATCAGGGTCCTGCAGGCCATCGTAGGTCATGTGGTCGAGGATCTCGCCATTGCCCATGCGATAACCACTGCGACCTTTTGGCAGCAGGTAAGGTGCCATGGTCATATTTTCCATACCACCGGCAACCACCACCTCAGCTGAGCCGGCCAGAATCTGGTCGTGAGCGATCTGAATGGTTTTCATACCCGAACCGCAGACTTTATTGATGGTAACAGCACCCGCCGAATCAGGAATCCCGGCCAGCCGTGAAGCCTGGCGCGCAGGCGCTTGCCCGAGACCAGCGGGTAGTACACAACCCATCAGCACATCATCAATGCAGGCCGGGTCCAGACCGGATTGCTCAATCGCAGCACGGATTGCTGTGGCGCCCAGTTTTTCAGTTGCTACAGTGGAGAACTGGCCCTGAAAAGAACCAATAGGGGTGCGTTTGGCAGCCACAATCACGACTTTGTTTTGCATGAAAAATATCTCCGGTAATTTAGTTTAATACGTTTGTTTAATAATGTTTGTGCAATCATTTGTTATTCAATTGGGTTGCTCAAGCATGGTTGTTTAATTGGCTTGTTTAATCGGGTTATCAGCTGGATTACAGACCTACCAGTTCCCGACCGATTAACATTCTGCGGATTTCGTTGGTGCCCGCGCCGATTTCGTAAAGCTTGGCATCGCGCAGCAGGCGGCCTGCGGGATATTCATTGATATAGCCATTACCGCCCAGAGTTTGAATGGCCTCTAAGGCGACAGTCACGGCACTGGTTGCTGCGTGCAGCAAACAAGCGGCAGGATCTACACGTGACTGAATGCCGGCATCGTATTGCTCCGCGGTGCGATAAGCAAACGCCCGTGCCGATTGTAATAATGTGTACATATCCGCCAGCTTGGCTTGCATGATGCCAAAGGAGCCAATGGCGCGATCAAATTGTTTTCTTTCACGCATGTAAGGAATCACCAGTTCGATACCGGCCTGCATCAAGCCCAGCGGACCACCGGTTAAAACCAGGCGCTCGGTGTTCAGGCCGCGCATCAGTAATCCGACGCCGCGATTCACTTCGCCCAGTACATTCTCAACCGGGATTTTGCAGTTGTTGAATACCAGTTCGCAGGTATTGGAGCCGCGCATGCCCAATTTATCCAGCTTTTGGGCTGTGCTGAAACCCGGCATACCTTTTTCGACCAGAAAAGCGGTCATGGTAGATGATCCGTGTTCTTTTCCGGCGGTTCGCATGTAGACGATCAGGATGTCTGCTTCAGGACCGTTGGTAATCCACATTTTGCTACCGTTGGCGAGCCAGTGATCGCCATGCAACTCAGCGTGGCAGGACATCGAGCCGACCACATCGGAGCCAGCGCCCGACTCTGACATGGCCAATGCACCGACCAGTTCGCCGCGGCACAAGCCGGGCAGATATTTCTGTCGCTGCTCCCGGGTGCCATTTTTATTAAGGTTGTCCATGCATAAATTGCTGTTGGCGCCATACGACAAACCAACAGAACCGGAAGCTCTGGAAATTTCCTCCATCGCAACCAGGTGGGCGAGGTAACCCATGTCAGAGCCGCCCATGTCTTCTGGAACACTCATGCCCAGCAAACCCAGTTCGCCCAATTTCGGCCACAGGTCTTGAGGGAAAGTGTTGGTCGCATCAATTTCATCTGCGCGCGGTACAATTTCCTGCTCTGCAAAACGTCTTACTGTATCGCGTAAAAGCTCGAGGTCTTCGCTCAATGGCATGGCTACATTCATGTGTTAGTCCGTACTGTGGGGCCTTATGGATGCGCCGTTAACACATCCGGATGGACCGAAAATAATTTGCCGAATCAGCCCGACATTGTAACTGATTTTGAGTATTCTCACAGGCCTGCACGGGCTTGCAACGGGCCGGATTGGCGGACAGGGCTGACGGTCAATTCATGTCAAATCCAAAATAAAGGTTGACAGCACTTTTCCATAATGGGATAAACACACCATGACATCGTTGATGCAACAAGCAGGCGCTCCACTGAACGCAACCAAAAAGGTTCGCGGTGTGGATCATCGTGTCGCCTTGCACACCAGTATTTCACTCCTACTAGCGCTATTGATTATTCCTACGCCAAGCGGGGTATCGTTGATCGCATAGTATTTTAGATCAAGAATAACAAAACCCCGCTCCCGCAAGGCAGCGGGGTTTTTTTTTGCTACTGAAGAAAAATGAAGATTGTGATTATGGATAAAATGAAACACACACTGAGGATCCGCCTGGATCAATGTGACGGCGCCGTCATGAAAGCATTGGATCTGATGGAGCGCAGAGGCTTTCGTCTGCTGACATGCAGCCTGAACGAGGGCGACCACAATGGCAGGGAAATGGAAGTGACAGTGATTTCCTGTAAGTCTGGAGATTTGCTCAAACGGCAACTGGAGCGACTATGTGACGTCATCTTTGTTGAGGAGCTATCAGCTGCTGTCATGCAACCACCAATAACCAATGTACAAGATATTACCCGGAGAATTTAAAATGAGTCGTAAAATCTATATTTTTGATACCACTTTGAGAGATGGCGAACAGAGTCCTGGTTTCAGCATGAGTCTGAAACAAAAACTGCGTGTCGCAAGAGTGCTCAGAGACATGCGCGTCGACATCATTGAAGCCGGCTTCCCGGCCGCCTCCCCTGGTGATTTTGAAGCGGTGCGGGCAGTGGCTGCTGAGATCGAAGGTCCCGTCATCGCCGGACTCTGCCGTACCATCCCACGCGACATCGAACGTACCGCCCAGGCACTGGAAGGCGCCAAAAACACCCGCATCCATACCTTTATTGCTACCAGCCCGATCCACCGCCGCGATAAACTTAAAATGAGCAAAGCTGAAGTCCTCGCCAACGCCGTCAATGCGGTGGAAATGGCGGTCGGGTTTTGCAAGGATGTCGAGTTTTCAGCAGAAGACGGAATACGTACCGAGCGTGATTATCTGGCTGAGGTATTGCAGGCAGTGATCGAGGCCGGCGCCACTACGGTCAACATTCCGGACACAGTGGGATATTCGACGCCGACTGAAATGTACGAACTGTTTCGCTGGCTGAGCGATACGGTGCCTGGCATCGACAAGGTGCGCATGTCTACCCATTGCCACAACGATCTCGGCCTGGCTGTTGCCAACTCACTGGCGGCAGTTGAAGGCGGTGCCAGTCAGATCGAGTGCACCCTGAACGGTATCGGTGAGCGTGCTGGCAACTGTGCGCTCGAAGAAGTTGTGATGGCGTTGCGTACCCGTGCCGACCGCTATAATGTGGAAGTCGGAATCGACACCACCCGGTTGACCTCGGCCAGTCATCTGTTGGCGGCAGTTACCGGGAATTTTGTACCGCGCAATAAAGCGATCGTCGGTGAGAATGCCTTTGCACATGAAGCAGGTATCCATCAGCACGGCATGTTGGCCTCCCGCCATACCTATGAAATTATGAAACCGACGGATGTTGGTTTGAAGGATTCGCAACTGATACTGGGTAAACACAGTGGCCGACACGCCGTTGTCAATCGCGCCAATGAAATGGGTTATGAGTTGGATGAGAGCAAGATCGACAGTATTATGAAACGTTTTAAAGCACTCGCAGATACCAAAAAACGGGTATTTGATTCTGACCTTGAAGCCATCATCACCGGCAGCCAAACGGGTACTGCGGGCCCGTGGTCACTGGACAGGCTGAGTGTAGTCAGCCGGGTTAACGATGAGACTAAACCCAGCGCCTCGCTGACACTGGTGCACGAAGACGGCACCAGTAGTTCGCCGACAGGTTCCGGCGACGGCCCGGTTGAAGCGATTGTGCATGCGTTGGAGCAAGTAACCGGAACGCGTATCAAAGTATTGAGTTTAGCGATGCGCAGCATCTCGTTGGGAGAAGATGCCCAGGGAGAGGCAACCATACGTGCTACCGTCGACGGAGTCGAATATAATGGTCATGGTCTGTCTACCGACATTGTCGCTGCTTGTGCAGAAGCCCTGCTGGAGATCATCAACCGCGCGACGCGAAATATTCAATTTGCGCAGCAAAATTCAATAGTTGAAAAGGAAAAGGAGGCGAAACATGCCAGCGCCTGAAACATCGTCCCATACATCGCCCGACACTTCGGCCCACAGATCGTCCCACACAGCGTCTGAACCTCAGGCTATGCCCGAGTCTCTATTCGATAAGCTCTGGAAAGCCCATGTGGTGCAGAAGCAAACCGACAGCACACCGGCGATCATCTATATAGATTTACACCTGATTCACGAAGTGACATCTCCACAGGGTTTTGACACGCTGCGTGAACACGGCATCGGAGTGAGGCGCCCGGAGCGGACGCTGGCAACACTGGATCACTCAACGCCAACGTTGCCGGCCGACAGCAGCGGCCGGCGTCCGTATGTGACCGAACAAGCCCAGCGTCAGGTGCAGAAACTGGAGGCGAATTGCAAGGAGTTCGGCATTGAGCTACATGGCTGGGATAGCCTGTCGCGTGGCATTGTACATGTGATGGGGCCGGAGCTTGGGGCAACCCAGCCAGGCATGACCATTGTCTGTGGTGATAGTCATACCAGCACCCATGGCGCATTTGGGGCATTTGCTTTCGGTATCGGCACCACTGAAGTTGGCTATGTGCTGGCGACACAATGCCTGCTGCAAAACAAACCTAAAACCATGCGTATCAATATCGACGGAAAGTTACCAGCGGGTGTCGTTGCGAAAGATCTGGCATTGAATATTATTCGCCACCTCGGAATGAATGGTGGCACCGGTCATGTGATCGAATATGCCGGAGAAGCCGTGCGCGCACTGGATATGGAAAGTCGCATGACCTTGTGTAACCTGACCATTGAAGCCGGTGCCAGGGCAGGTATGATTGGCGCTGACCAGATCACAGTGGACTATATACGTGGTCGCCCGAGAGCGCCTCAGGGCAAGGCGTTTGATGAAGCTGCCCAGCGTTGGTTGCAGTTCAGATCAGATGAAGATGCAGTTTTTGATCAGGAAATTTGCCTCGACGCTACCCAAATGCGACCGGCGATTACCTATGGAACCGATCCGGGCATGTCGGTAGATATTGGCGAAAACATTCCGAATGCTATTAATGCCAGCCAGCAAAAAGCACTCAACTACATGGGATTCACCGGCGGTGAGTCGATGCAGGACCGCCAGGTTGATGTGGTGTTTATCGGCAGTTGCACCAATGGCCGTATCTCGGACCTGCGCGCTGCAGCTGATGTACTGCGTGGAAGAAAGGTGGCAGATCACGTACGCATGTTGGTCGTGCCCGGCTCTGAGGCGGTTCGCATACAAGCTGAAAGTGAAGGTCTGGATAAAGTGGTCATGGCGGCTGGCGCTGAATGGCGTTTGTCCGGTTGTTCCATGTGCATTGCCATGAATGGTGATCTCGTACCCCCTGGAAAAACTGCGGTTTCAACATCTAATCGTAATTTCGAAGGGCGTCAGGGTGCTGGCGCACGCACCATGTTAGCCAGCCCGGCAACCGCCGCTGCCTGCGCCGTGATGGGCCGGGTGGCCAGCGTCGCAGATGTTCAGTCCATACAGGAGGCCGTGTAATGCGCGCATTTACGAAATTAACAGGTCGGGTGCTGGTTCTGGAACAGCAGAATATTGATACCGATCAGATCATTCCGGCACGCTTTCTTACCTCCACCGATTTTGATGGCATTGGCGAAGATCTGTTCTATGACTGGCGTTTTGACAAGGACGGTAACGCGCGTGTAGACAGCCGTCTGAATCAGCCGGATGCCAGGCACAGCCCGATACTTGTGGGCGGGCATAATTTTGGTTGTGGCTCGTCCCGCGAGCACGCACCGCATGCACTTCTGGGCTTCGGCTTCAAAGTGGTGATCAGCTCGCAGCTTGCCGATATCTTTCGCAATAACTCGCAGAATGTGGGTTTGTTACCAGTGGTGCTTGAAAAGGATCAGCATGAGCAGTTGCTGGCAATGGATGGTGAAGAAATTACGGTTGATCTGGAAAAGTGTCTGGTCAGTGCACGCACGGCAGACGGCGTTGAATACAACTGGGCTTTTACAATCGATCCGTTTGCGCGGCACTGTTTGCTGAACGGACTTGATCGTTTCGACTTCCTGATTCAATCTGAAGCGGCGATCAGCGCCTATGAGGCGCGTCTATGAGTCGTATTGAGATCGTATTGCTGCCTGGCGATGGTATCGGGCCGGAAGTGACCACTGAGGCAGAGTTGTTGATCAGAGATTTGGCTGAACAGCACAACCTGGATGTGCACATGCAAAGCTACCTGATAGGCGGCGCGGCCATTGACGCGACCGGCGAGCCGCTGCCTTCTGAAACACTGCAAGCCTGTCAACAGGCCAACGCAGTTGTTTTGGGTGCAGTGGGAGGGCCCAAGTGGTCAGACCCCAACGCTACGGTCAGGCCGGAGCAGGGTTTGTTGGCGATACGCAAGGCACTCGGACTGTTTGCCAATTTACGACCGGTGCGCCCGCATCCATCCCTGGCGTCCATGAGTCCGCTTAAACCGGAGTATCTTAAAGGCGTAGATATGATGGTGGTCAGGGAACTGATCGGCGGTATTTACTTTGGCGAGAAGCAGGAAGGCGATGAATTCGCCTCGGATCTGTGCACCTATTCACGTGAGGAAATTGAACGGGTCATGGTTCGCGCCGGCCAGACAGCGCGCACCCGTGGCGGCAAGTTAACCATTGTCGACAAAGCCAACGTACTGGCTACTTCACGCTTATGGCGAAAAGTGGCAGCGGATGTCATGCAGCGTGATTTTGCTGAGATTGAATATGAATTTATACTGGTTGATTCTGCTGCGATGTACCTGATTTCCAACCCGTCACGATTTAATACGATAGTTACTGAAAATATGTTCGGCGATATCCTCACTGATGAAGCTTCTATATTGGTGGGGTCGATGGGTATGTTGCCGTCTGCGTCGTTAGGAGCAGGCAGTTTTGGTTTGTACGAGCCGATACACGGCTCAGCGCCGGATATTGCAGGCCGGGGAATTGCCAACCCGTTTGGCACTTTGGCATCGGTGGCCATGATGTTTGAATATAGTTTTGGCATGAAATCTATCGCAGATAGTATCGAGCAGGCCATTTTTGACTGTGTGACAGCAGGTGAATGTACCTCCGATCTGGGTGGTAGCCTCACTACCGCCGAGGCCGGCGCTGCAGTCAGGCGACGCGTGAGATCAGACGAATCTGCTGAAGTGCTGTCTGGATCAGCTTTGTGAGTGAACTGGCAAAAGACTGCCTGGCACGATCACAGTTAGCGCCGGTTTATGATCTGGCCCGTCGCACTGCGTTGGATAATGCCCCGACCCTGTCCAAGCGCCTTGGCCATCAGTTGTGGCTGAAGCGTGAAGATTTACAGCCTACGTTTTCATTCAAGCTGCGCGGGGCTTACAACTGCATCAAGCATCTTTCCGATGAGGAGCGCCAGCGTGGCGTGGTTGCTGCCTCCGCAGGCAATCATGCGCAAGGGGTGGCCATGTCCGCTCGCGAAATGGGCATTAAAGCTACCATTTTCATGCCGCTGACAACGCCTGAAATAAAAGTCCAGGCAGTTGCTGCATTGGGTGCCGATATTCGTCTTGCCGGCGATGATTACGACAGCGCTTGTGAACAGGCGGAGACTTTCTGTAAACAAAGCGGTGGTTATTTTATTCACCCGTTCAATGACCTGAATGTGATCGCTGGGCAGGGCACCATCGGTCTTGAAATCAACGAACAACTTGAAAAACCAGCGGGCGTCATATTTGTACCTGTTGGTGGCGGTGGCCTGGCTGCAGGCATAGCGGTTGCGGTGAAAAGTGCTCATCCCGAAGTGCGGGTGATTGGCGTGGAGCCTGATGATGCCGCCAGTATGTATGCAGCGATTCAAGCCGGTGCACCAATCGATATCGGCACAACCGGGATGTTTGCGGACGGTGTTGCAGTGCGAAAAGTAGGTGATGTCAGTTTTCAACTGTGTCAGGAGCTGTTAGACGAAGTCATTACCGTGACCGTGGATCAGATGTGTGCGGCAGTTAAAACCATCTTTGAAGAAGTTCGCGCCGTCGCAGAACCTGCCGGTGCCCTGGCAGTTGCAGGGGCTATTCAGTATGCCGCCCGGGGCGTAGATAAAGATCTTCCAGAGGGTGATTGGGTAGCAGTCGTGAGCGGTGCCAATGTGAACTTTGATCGACTGGGGCATGTGGTAGAGCGCTGCGCCATGGGTGAAGGTAAAGAAGCATTGCTGGCAGTTACCATTCCAGAGCGACGCGGTAGCTTTTTGCAGTTCTGCGAAATTCTGGGGCGTTCATCCGTTACAGAGTTCAACTATCGTTTTGCCGACAAATTCGAGGCACATATATTTATCGGCCTGCGTCTTGGAGAGCCGGTTGATGAGATCAAATCCAAGCTGAGCGAGCACGGCTATAAGGTTAAAGACCTGTCAGCCAATGAAACAGCCAAATTGCATATCCGTCATCTGGTTGGTGGCCGGTTGCCATCCAACAAGCATGAACGATTGTACCGCTTTGAGTTTCCGGAGCGCCCTGGTGCGTTGCTGCAGTTCCTGAAAGTGCTGAACGGGCGTTGGTCAATCAGCTTGTTTCACTATCGAAACCATGCAGCTGCCCGTGCGCGCATACTCGCTGGCTTTCTGGTGCCGGTCGGTGATGAAGATGAATTTCATCAGTTCCTTCTGGAAACGGGCTACCATTTTGAGGATGAAACTGATAATTCAGCCTGTACTGAGTTTTTATCGGCAACCAGGGCAATGCGCCAAAATCTGCAATCTGTTGCCGTCGAGGAAGTTGTTTAAGCAGTTTTTAAGAGGTCGTTTAAGATGTGTCCGGAACCGCTCAATAGCGGCTCCGGTATTGCGATTATTCTGCTAGTTGCTCGCCATTTTCATCCAGCATCCTGACAGGCATTCCCAACGCCTCGAGTTCAGGCTTTATATGGCTGAACGCATATAGTCGTACTCTGCTTCATCCATGCCGTTATTTGCATAATCTTCCAATTCATTAATAATTTCGGTTACCGAGGCAGCGGTAGCATCCTTGTTGACCTCAGTACTGACCCTGAAGCTGCCGAGTTCCGGTCCGCCGTTGAAACTACTGTGAGCACCATAGGTATAGCCCTTGTCTTCACGCAAATTAAGGTTGATGCGGCTGTTGAAAGTTCCACCCAGAACAAAGTTGGCTAAACCCGCTTTGTAAAAGTCGCCGAGTGCATCATATTTAATCGAAGCCTGAGCAGTACGCAAACTTGATTGCGCCGCACCTTCCTTGTTGACCAGATACAGGGTACGTCCGTTGATCTCCCGGGCTTGGGCAATCGGCCCGCGAACTATTTTTTTAACATCCAGCTCACCCAGCGGGTTTATCGCTGCAAGAATTTTGTCTTGCGGCAGATCAGCACTAACGGTAATGCCACTTAAGTTCAGCAGAAAATACGCTGCGTAAAAAGATTTCACATCTTCCAGAGAAATATTCTCGACGGTGGATAAAATGCCTTCCTGTGGATATGACATCGGGTGGGCAGGTCCGTAAAGCACTGCATTGATTGCCCGTCCGGCCAGACCCTGCGGCGTTTTAAGCGATGCTTGTATACCCTCAAGGGTCTGAGTTTTGACACGTTGGAAATCATCATCATTAAAGGCGGGTTGTAGTATTTTTTCCATCATCAAGGGCATGGCCTTATCAAGATTCTTGCTCAGCGTATTCATGGTGACAGTGGTTTCATACTCGCCGGGGCTAACGCTGACCCAGGCGCCAATGCGCTCCAGTTCGTCCGAGTACTCTGCGGCTGTGTGGTGGTTGGTGGCTTCATCCAGCATAGCGGCCATCATTGCAGTTACCCCTGCTTTACCCGCTGGTTCATCGCGCTGTCCGGCATCAAAGGTTGCGCGAATCGTGGTGGTTGGTGTTTCGGTGTTGGTGACTGCAAGCAAGCGGACATTGTTTGCAAGTTTAATATCCTCGATGGCCGGTAAAACGACGGTCGGGTTGGCGGGTGGGACAGGGTGCTGGCTGCGATCAAAATTATCAGTCACCGGGCGCAATGCCAATGCAGCGTCCTCGTCGCCAAAACTGGTAGGGATGTCACGTTCGGGCACAGTGTAATTTTGTTCCCTGGCGGCCAACTGTGTTTGGCCATTGGGCACCACGCTCAGGATTACCGCTGGTTGGTCAGCGATATATTTATTAAAAGTACGTTTGACGTCTTCAGGTGTAACGCCCAGGTAGCGCTGGATCTCATCACCGATGCCTGCAGGGCTGCCCGTAAAAGTTTGAAAGGAAGCCAGCGTCGAGACTTTTCCACTCACACTTTGCAGCCCGAAAACCCGACCTGCTTCATATTGGGCTTTGAACTTTTGTAAATCATCCGCGGATACGTCGCGGGCAGCAAATTCATCCAGGGTGTCGCGAACCGCTGTTTCCATTTCGGCCAGCGTTTCACCTGAACCGGGATTCTGAATAACCACAAACATCATTTCACAAGCCAACTCCCGACATCTGTGATTGACGCTGGCCTGCACCGCTCGACCGGTTTGGACCAGACGCTGATACAACAGGGATGCCTGGCCCTGACCCATGATTTTGGCAGCAGCATCCAGTGGCGCCTCGTCAGCGTGGTTGGCATACACGGTCGGGATG
>CAJDWJ010000011.1_pt1 | contig 21169 bp, 16 predicted proteins | sample 7391551 | NCBI WGS metagenome assembly CAJDWJ01 (sample SAMEA7055723, study PRJEB34461) | soil metagenome | biome: terrestrial ecosystem; feature: Peninsula; material: soil | place: Antarctica | collected 2016
CTTTCTGCTTATCAATGCGGTGGTCGGGCAGATACTCGGCGATCCAAACACCCTGCACTTTTGGCCGGATAACGCCTCCATCACTCATCTGCGCCGTGGCGACAAAGGACTTGAACTGGTGACACTGGGTACGCAGATGACCTCGGTAGTTAACTAGGCGCACAGGGCAGCACTCATCACATCCTTATCTGCCAGCGCACCAGATACTCGCTCACACGACCTGGAGCAGGCCTGAAGCTTAAAAAAGCCAGAGAGTAATGTACTACTCTACGATGGCCACAGATTTCACCTGCAACCACACCGCGGCGCCGGGTTTGAGCGCCAGTTGGTGGGCAGAACGGCTGGTCAATCGGGCCAATAGGGGCGTCGGGCCGACCATCAGCTTGACCATGGTCATCGCCGGGTGGCTCTCCACCGCCAATTCGGACACCGTGGCCGGCAGCAAATTCTGAATGCTTTGGTTATCGTGCCGGTTCAAAGCGATACTTACGTCACTGGCCTTGACACGTAAACGAATTGGGGAGCCGACGCTGGCGCCAGGGAAGTCTCTGACCCATAGGCTGCCGCCCTCAAAATCGGTCCGGCACAGATGCCACTCAGCGTCTTTGGCGGCAATATGGGCCTCAATAACGACGCTGGCATTTTCCTCGGCGAGTACCGACAGATCAATCCGGGCCAGTGTCTCAGCCAGCGGACCATTAGCGACCAGACTACCCTTATTCAAGATAACCAGATGGTCTGCCAGACGCGCCATTTCATCGGTTGCGTGGGTCACATACAACATAGGAATGGCGAGTTGATCGCGCAGACGTTCCAGGTAGGGAAGGATATCGCGTTTGCTGCTTTGGTCCAGTGCGGACAGAGGCTCATCCAGCAGCAGCAGTTTCGGGCTGGTAAGCAGAGCTCTGGCAATTGCAACACGCTGACGCTCACCCCCGGACAAACGATCCGGCATGCGCTCCAGCAAGCCTTCCAGCCCCAGCCAATGGATAGCCTGCTCAGGTTCTATCCGCCGTTGCTTTTTGGGAATGCGGCGGTAGCCATACAGTAGATTGCGGCGCACAGACAGGTGCGGGAACAGGCTGGTTTCCTGAAACACATAAGCCAACGGGCGCTTATGCACCGGCAGCGATTGCTTGGGGCTTTGCCAATGATCACCGGCTACCGTCAGTTCACCGTTAGCTTCCTGCAGGCCGGCAATACAACGCAGTAGTGTGGTTTTGCCACATCCGGAAGGACCGAAGATAACACTGACGCCCTTGCCAGGAAGCACCATATTAACGTTCAGTGAAAAGTCACCAAACGTTGTCTGAAAGCGGGCATGAATGTCCGTCTCACTCATGATGTAAGGTTCCCGGAGGTGCTGCCCATACGACCGTTAACCATGTACAGGGTCAACAGGACAATAAAGGAGAACACCAGCATGCCGCCCGCAAGCCAGTGAGCCTGCTCATATTGCAGGGTTTCAACATGGTCATAAATGGCGACCGAAAGCACCTTGGTTTCACCAGGAATGTTACCGCCAATCATCAGAATCACCCCGAACTCACCGATGGTGTGGGCAAAGGTGAGTACGGCAGCGGTAAGGAAGCCTGGTCGGGCCAAGGGCAGCGCCACCGTGAAAAAACGGTCCCACGGAGAAGCGCGCAGTGTTGCAGCGACCTCCAGGAAGCGGCCGCTGACGGTGCTAAAAGCATTATGCAGGGGTTGTACGGCGAACGGCAGCGAGTAGATCATCGAGGCGACCACGAGGCCCTTGAAGGTGAAAGGCAGGGTGCCGATGCCGAGCCAGTTGGTAAATTCACCGATTGGACCCCGGGGCCCAAACAGGATAAGCAGGTAAAAACCCAACACCGTGGGCGGCAGTACCAATGGCAGGGCAACGATCGCGGCGATGGGTTGGCGCAACCAATGGCTGGTGCGAGCCAGCCACCAGGCGATGGGCGTGGCGATTACCAGCAACAGGGATGTGGTCAGTCCAGCCAGCTTGAGCGTCAGCCAGACTGTCTGCCATTCTTCCGGGTTCATTCTTCCGGGTTCATTCGGTGTCGTAGCCGTAGCTCTGGATCAGCTCAATGGCTTTGTCGCTGCGCAGAAAGTCCAGCCAGGCCCGTGCGGCCGGATTGTCTTTGCCTTTCTCCAGCAGAATAACTTGCTGGTGAATGGGCTCGTGATAGTGCGCCGGCACTTCCCAGGTGCTGCCGTTCTGATCTTTCCATCCCCGCACCTGAGAAAGTGCCACCAGGCCGGCTTCGGCGTTGCCGGTGGCGACAAACTGAAAGGTTTGTGATATTGAGTCGCCGCGTACCAACTTGCCTTGCAGAGGCTGCCATAAGTTAAGTTCGGTCAGCAACTGTTGCGCAGCTAAGCCATAGGGGGCCGTGCGGGGATTGGCAATGGCCAAATATTTAAAATCATTGTTGCTGAGATACTGCTTGCCGTCATCAAAACGATCCGCTTGAGGACTCCATAAAACCAATCGTCCGGTGGCGTAGGTGAAGCGGGTACCAGCGACGCCCAGCCCGTTGTCTTCCGCCAGTTGCGGGCGCTTGCTGTCAGCGGCCAGGAACACTTCAAACGGCGCATCGTGTTCAATCTGAGCATACAGTTTTCCGGTTGAACCGAAGCTGGCTTTAACAGTGTGACCGGTCTCCTCTTTAAAAACATCAGCAAGCTGACGGGTTACGTTGGTAAAATTGGCGGCGACAGCAATGATGGTCTCATCCGCATGGCCCACTGTTGGGACAAGCATTATGGTCAGCAAACAAGTCAGGGATAGCGCGTTCTTTTTCATTCGGTAACGTCCTTTTATTGCGGCTTTGGCTTCTTTCTTTGGCCTCTTTATTTTCAAGTGGATGCAGCGCGGATTTTGATAGTAAAGACTCAACAGGATACAAGCAATATCAAAATATCAGCATGGATCGTTTACAGTCGCAAGAAGGTCAACTAGCCTGTGCGTCGTTCAAAGCACCTGGTGTGATTCTGCTTAACAACGAATAACGTTTCCTGCCACCCGGTAAAAAGCCAATTATACCGGGCTGAATTCAGCCTTTTTCACCCGGGTACTTACGTCTTTCGACCCACAGCACCTGGACTCAGGCCTCCCAACCTGGTTGTTCCCGCCAGCGTCCTGGCCAACAATATTTATTTTATCTTGCTGGGCTTGCCTTTACTCGCTGTATATTACACTATACAGCGCGATTCATTTAATCAGCTTTCGAATGCCGTAGCGGATGAGAGCTTCCAGTACTGGTGAGGTATCAATGACAACACATAAGAAAAATATTTTGCTACGCACGGACCATGTTCACAAACCTTTATTAATGTCGAGCAGAGGGCGCGTAGCACTGTATCTGGGTTTGCTGTGTGGCTGCGTCCTGTCTGCTAACGTTTTAGCCGATAGCAGCGAGCGTTTTGACCTGGGTGCCATCGAAGTAATTAAAGTAGAGGCCGAGCGGCGCAATAATTGGAACGATGTGATCCAGCCCACTATTAGTATCGAAGATATTCGGCGTTTCGATCGTAACGATGTAGCCGAAGCAGTTAGTTTGTTGCCCGGTGTTGAAATCCAAAATGTTGGCGGGCGTAGTGAAAGGCTGATTTATGTCCGCGGCTTTAACTCACGACAGGTACCCTTGTTTGTGGACGGTATTCCCGTTTATGTGCCTTACGATGGCAATATCGACTTGTCCCGCTTTACCACCTTTGATGTCGCTGAAGTTTCAGTAACAAAAGGTTTTACTTCGATCTTATACGGCGCTAATACGCTTGGCGGTAGCATTAATGTTGTAACTCGCAAACCTTATACCGAAGCAGAACTGGAGGTGGGTGCAGGCTCCAATTTTGACAGAAAGCTGGATCATAGTGGCTATCAAACTTACCTGAATGCGGGTACCAATCAAGGACTTTGGTACGCGCAGGTCGGCGCTTCGATTTATGATCAGGATTTTTTTACGCTGTCTAAAGACTTTGAACCGGTTGCCAGCGAAGACGGCAACCGCCGTGAAAACTCCGCCAACACCGATCGCAAATATTCCCTTCGGGTGGGTCTGACGCCTAATGAAGATGATGAGTATGCGCTTAGCTATTACCAGCAGACCAGCAAAAAGCAAACGCCACCTTATGCTGGCGACATCCCGGGTATACGCCCGCGATACTGGCGGTGGCCCAAATATGACAAGCAAAGTCTCTATTTCAGCGCTAAAAAAAGCCTGGGTGAAGATATCAGTAGTCGCCTGCGAGTTTATTACGACAAGTTCGACAATGACCTGAGTTCGTTTGATGATAAGAGCTATAGCACGCAATATCGTCCCTATGCTTTCGACAGTTTCTATGACGATTATTCCTGGGGCGGCAATCTGGAACTGCAAACCTCTGCGGTTTCAAACCATGACTTACGCTTGGCGTTGCACTATAAAAGGGACGTTCATCGCGAAGCCGACCTGAAGAGCGGCCCTTATGAGCGCTATGAAGATCGTATGATGTCCATCGGTATTGAAGATCAGGTTACTCTGGGGCCGGCGCTGACCCTGATCGCAGGAGCCAGCTATGACCAGATGGATGGTAAGCGGGCCGATAACCTGGTGGAAGGAATTATCACCAGCTTTGAGCTGGCTTCTGAGTCTGCCTTTAATGCCCAACTGGGTCTGCTCTATGATTTTTCACCTGGTCTTAGTGGGCGCTTTTCTGTTGCCAAACGTACCCGCTTCCCGACTCTCAAGGATCGCTACTCTTACCGCCTGGGCCTGGCAATTCCCAACCCGGATCTGGCGCCAGAGTCCGCTATTAATATTGAGTTGGGCTTAAGTGGACAGCTGTCTTTGGGTGAGCACAGCCAGCTGGAATGGAGCGGCGCCATTTTCCGCAGTGACCTGGATGATAGTATCGAAAATGTCAGTATTGATGTCAGCAACTGCACCTCGTCACCTTGTTCGCAGTTGCAGAATATTGGTAAGGCATCGAACCAGGGTCTTGAGGCGCAGGTAACAATCAACATAGACGATAACTGGGAATACCATTTCAACTATACCTATCTGGACCGGGACAACAAGACCAGCCCCGAAATTTTGCCGCTGGACACCCCCCGGCACAGTGGTTTTGGCTACCTCAGCTACCAGCCGACTGCTAATTGGACCCTGACCGGTAGCGCCCAGTACGGTGGTGGTCGTTTCACCAGTACTGATGGTGAACGGGCAACAAACAGTTTTGTACTTGCTAACTTAAAGGCTGCATGGCAATTAACAGCGCAATGGCGAGTCGAACTTAGTGTGAAAAATCTGGCTGACAAACTCTATGCCTATGAAGAAGGTTTCTACGAGCCAGGTCGCAATTATGTGCTGAACCTGCGGTGGAATTACTAACCCATAAAACCCAAAGGAGAGAATCCTCAATGAATAATTATTTTAATGTTGTTGTCCGTCAGTCTATTGTTTTACTGATTATCCTGTTCGCTACGGTGAATGTTATAGCTGAAACTGAAACCCACATGGTCGATCATGATTGTGTGGTTAATGAAGACGAAGCGCAGCGGGCTGTTGCAATAATGCAGCAAGACCTGCAGCTGATACGAGCCGGTTCGGCGGGTTTGACGCTGCCCTCCATAAAAGCAGATCAGGGCTATCAACTTGATATGTTGCCACAAAGCGAGGTGACGTTTGTAGTACCGCCGGCACGCGATTCCCTTGCAGAAGAATCTTCAGCGGGTGTTGTACAATTTACCAGTGAGAAGGAGGGCCGCTACAGGATCAATATCAATGACGGCGGCTGGATTGATGTCCTGTCAAATAGCGGGGAATTTCTTGAGCCAACAACTTTCAAGAGTTATCACGGCTGCCAGCCGCTACGCAAATTTGTGGAATACCAGCTACTTGCTAATAGCGTGTATACGCTACAACTTAGTGGCGGTACAAAAACTGCCGTCGTGGTCGTTATCACCACACTTCAATAAACAAAATTGCTTTGCCAAAATACCGGCGGGCCAAAAAATCCTGTTTGTGGGTTCTTCTGGGGCTCATCAAGGCTGGATTGAATGAGCGAATGACTTTCGACGAACCGAAGGTCGCTTAGTTTTTGTCCCGCCAGTAATTGTTGGCAGCTGCAACCGTTTGAAAATGAATCGCGATCACCTGAGATGCGGCGATGAGAGCTTCGGCGTCTTTGGCGTAGACTTCGCGCTGTTCAAAAAGGACTTCCTTATCTTTTTGAGTCGTCGAGACTCCCTTGCGGGCGAGGGTTACCGCCAGTTGAAAACCTTCTTCCGGAGTGCTGGTAATAAGACTCAGTTCAGCTTTTGTCTGCTGCTGTTCTTGAGCGAAAAGCACAGAGCTGAAGGAGACGAATAAACCGCCGACGAGAAACAAGGTAAGAATTACTTTTTTCATAATGGATGAGTACGTAAAGATTAAGCCTGATGGCGAGATTATCTTGCCAGTCGCGGGTAAAGAATTCAAGCCTGAACTTATGCTCTACTCCCAGCGAAAGGATATGTATTACACCGCGTTTAGATTTTTAATAAATATTCCCTGAGTTGCTCAAAACTGGCAGGCATAACAGCACTCAAAACATCCTTATCCGCCACCTCCAGCAGCTCGGGCGGCAATGGAATTTTACGACCCAGCGTATCTTCCATGGTCTCGCGAAACTTGGCCGGGTGAGCAGTACATAAAAACACGCCGGTTTCACCCACCTTCAAATAATCAGTCAGCGCCTTGTAGGCCAGCGCACTATGCGGGTCAGCCAGATAACCCTGCTGATCCAGTTTCTTGACCGAAGCACGTGTCTGCTCATCATCAACTGAAATAGAAGACAACAGATCTTTTAACGGCAGCTGATGACGATCACCCAGTTCCAATACCCGCGGAAAGTTATTCGGCAATGAAATATCCATGGCATTGGTCAGCGTTGCAACCGTTGGTTGTGGCTCCCAACTGCCCGAGGCCAAATAACGTGGAACCGTATCGTTGACATTGGTCGCCGCAATGATGTGTTTGATCGGTAAACCAAGAGCGCAAGCCAGAAGGCCCGCAGTAACATTACCGAAATTGCCACTGGGCACACAAAAGACCGCCTCCGTTCCCGTCGGCAGTTGAGCAACAGCTTCAAAGTAGTAACAAATCTGAGCCAGCAAGCGTGCCACATTGATGGAGTTGGCGGAGTTCATTCCAATCGCTTTTACCAACGCATGATCATCAAACGATTGTTTTACCAACTGTTGGCAGGCATCAAAGTCATCTTCAATGGCGATGGTGTGAATGTTGTCACCCAGGGTGCAGAACATCTTCTCCTGCAGGGGAGTTACCATGCCTTTGGGGTAGAGCACCACCACATCGATACCAGGCTGCTTGTAAAACGCTTGCGCAACCGCAGCCCCGGTATCTCCGGAGGTCGCGGTCAAAATGGTTATTTGCTCTTTGCTGTTCTGCCGTGTAAGGCACTGCGCCATAAAGCGCGCGCCAAAATCCTTGAATGCCAGCGATGGCCCATGAAACAGCTCCAGCGCAAACACTGCTTTGTCACTGTCGCCGCTAACTTGTTTGAGTTCAACAGGGAAATTGAATGCAGCCTCTACACTTTCGCGTATCTCATCAGCGCTCATGGCAGGCTCGATCAGATACTGCAAAATTGTACTGCTACGGGTAATGAAATCCATCTCAAGAAGTTGTTGAACGTTCTCAAAAGGGCTGAGCTTTTCCGGAAAGAACAAGCCCTGGCCTCGGCCGAGGCCCATTACCAACGCTTCGCTGAAACTAACGACCTGCTCAGGGTGAGCGATATTGATATAGCGCATGCTCAGGCAGCCCTTAGCGGAACTTCTCTGGCACCTGCCAGATCAGCACGGCAGATATGCACGAAACCCATTTCATTTTGTATGTAATGTTTTCGCAGCCAGTCAGCCGCCATTCTGGCACGGTTGCTGTCGTCAACAATACAAAAAATGGTCGGGCCGGAGCCGGATATGCCGGTTGCCAAAACACCCATCTCTGCCAGGGCCTCACGCGCCTCTTCGAACCCCGGCAATAAGGTTTTCCGATAGGGCTCTGCCAGTAAATCATTCAGACACAGTGCTGCAGTAGCGACATCACCCTGATGTAAGGCGTGTACAAACAATGCAAACTGAGCGCCGTGTGCAACCACTGTTTTACGGTCATACGCTTCTGGCAAAACTTCACGGGCGGCACGCGTATCAAGCCGGGTGCCGGGCCACGCGACTACCGTCTGCCAGTGTCCGGGCCAGGGCAGTGCATATTGGTGTGAGCTACCCGGCATACACAAACGCAACCCACCCAGCAGGCAGGGCGCTATATTGTCCAGATGAATTTCACCACTGATACTACCTTCCATTTCTGCCATCAGCTTTAAAAGTGCAGGCCGGTCAAGTGGTCGTCCGAAATATTGATTCAGTGCCACCAGCGTTGCCACAATCGAGCTGGCGCTCGAACCGAGTCCGCTGCCAACCGGCAAGCGCTTATCCAGCGTCACATTCAAAGGCTCAATTTCAACACCACGTTGGCGGGCGGCTTGCTCGAACCGCCGGCAGGAAGAAATAACGATGTTCTGCTCCTGATCCTGCGGCAATGCATCGGCAAATGGACCATCCAGACACAACATCCAGTCATCCGGTCTACCTTTTTCACCAATATCGTTAATAGTGACGCAATCACCCAGATAACTACCGTTGATGGGCGACAAAGCCAGTCCCAGCGCATCAAAACCCACAGAAACATTACCGGTAGATGCCGGAGCATAAACCGTCAAGGCTCTGCCGATTGAACTACCAGTAGACATATTAGTACTCACAAATCCAGCGGCCTCCAGGCCGTACGTAATAAATCACCAAACACGCCAGCCGCTGTTACCTCTGCGCCGGCTCCATATCCGCGCAGCACCAACGGAATGGGCTGATAATAGCGGGTGTGCACCACCAAAGCATTTTCGCCATCACGAATGGCACCCAACGGATGCTTTTTGCTCACCGCATCAATGCTAACCCGGCAATGACCATCTTCAATGCGGCCCACATAGCGCAACACGCAATTGTCTGCTGCAGCTTTTTCAATACGTTCTGCAAAACCCGCATCAAGTGTTTTCAGCTTTTCCAACAGCTCGTCGGCTGACAGGCCTTCTGCAAAATCAGCGGCAATCACAGGCTCAACCTCGATATCTTCCAACTCGAGTTCAAGCCCAACCTCGCGGGCGACGATCAATAGCTTACGCGCCACATCCATTCCAGACAAATCTTCACCCGGATCAGGCTCTGTAAAACCCAGTTCCAAAGCTTCTGCGACGGCCTCAGATAAAGGAATGCCATCTTCCAGCAAGCCGAAGATCATCGATAAAGAGCCGGAAAGAATGCCACTGAAAGACTGCATCTCATCACCGGACCGGATCAATGACTGCAACGTATCAATAAAGGGCAAACCTGCACCCACATTGGTCTCGTACATGAAACGACGGGAGTGACGAGCGGCAACCGTGCGCATTTCCCGATAATAGGCCATACTGCTGGTGTTGGCTTTTTTGTTCGCCGCTACCACGTTAAACCCGTTGCCGAGGAAGGTTGCGTACTGATCTGCCAGGCCTTGATCCGATGTACAGTCAATAATAGTCGGGTTCAGAAGCCCCAGTTGTTTTCGGATCGCAAGTATATCGTCTATTTTCCAGGGCTTGCCTTTGGTTTCAATAGCCTCCTGCCAGTTGGTCAGGTCGATGGTGTCGTGACCAACCAGCAACTGACGGGAGTTGGCAATTGCTCTCACATTCAGCGCCCGTTGCTCAGATGCCAACGCTTCGTTCTGATTCTGAAACTGTTGCAACAGTGCAGCACCAACATTACCGCAACCCAGTAAAATAACATCGATCTGGCTGTTGTGACTAAAAAAAGCAGTGTGGCAGGAACGCAAAGCAGTTTGCGCATCACGCTTTTCAACCATCACGGCAATAGCACACTCTGTTGAGCCTTGCGCAATCACCTCGACGTTCACACCGGCTGCTGAAATAGCACTCAGGAAGCGTGCAGCAATGCCGCGATAGTGATTCATACCATCACCAACCAGGGTGATAATAGAGCGCTGATCTTTCACGGAAATCCCGCTGATCAAGCCGTGTAACAGTTCGAAGTGAAACTGCTCGGCCAGCGCCTTGCGGGCACGCTTGGCCTCGCTGCTGCGCACGCATAGCGTGATGCTGTATTCAGAAGAGGTCTGCACAATCAACAGCACCGAAATTGATTGGCTCGCCAACGCTTCCATTACCCGTCTTGCAACGCCAACCCGTCCACGCATGCCGCCGCCCAGCAAAGTAATGCTGGCAACATCGTCGAGATTGGAAATACCACGCACAACTGCCGGCTTTTCCGTGTTGGCGTGAATCAAGGTGCCCCTTTTATCCGGGTGATAGGTGTTTTTGATCTCGCATGGAATTCCTGCAGCCATTAGTGGAGTTAGTGCTTTCGCGCTGATCACCTTGGCGCCAAAAAAAGACAACTCCATGGCTTCTTCGTAACTCACCTCATCAAGACACCTGGCGCTGGCGACGATGCGCGGATCAGCGGTATAAAAGCCATCCACGTCTTTCCAGATTTCACAACTACGTGCATTCAATGCGGCCGCAACGCTGGCAGCCGAATAATCTGAACCATTACGGCCAAACAGCTGTACCCGACCCTCGACGTTGCGCCCATAAAACCCGGGCAGAACCAGAATCTGAGTTCCATCGGCCAGTGCTTGCTTGAGCAGTGGTGTGGCCGCCTCAATGTCGACCAGAGAATCAACAAAACTATCGTTGGCAGGCGGTAAAATATCGGTATCCGACCATTTCGCAGCATAGCCCTCTGAGCGCAGCAGGTCGCTCATCAAGTGACTACTGAAACCTTCACCTTTGGCCAGAATTTCGGCGCGTACCTGCGGCGGACATTGCTCCAGCAACGCTACGCCTTCCAGACGGGACAACAAACGCTCGCTCAACTCCGCCAGAAACTGCACTGACGAATCACAATCCACTCCTGCAGACTGCAAAGCTTGCAGAAGCCCGGACTGCTTTTCCTCAATGCGTGCAAGTACTGGATGAAAATTCTCGCCTTCAACGGCTTCACGAATTGCAGTTTCAAGTAAATCCGTGACGCCATACATGGCGGACAGCACAACGACTACCTGCTCGTTTTGCGCAGCTTTACCAATAATAGCGGCGGCGGCCCTGAAACCTGTTTGGTCAGCCAGCGATGAACCACCGAATTTCTGAACTAACACACTTTTTCTCCTCAATAGGCCTGCCGGTGAACGGACTTTACCGCTCGACCGGACGGGTCATTCATTTCTGTGAAGCTTTTGTCCCATAAAATAGCTTCCGGGGTGCTGCACGCGACAGACGGGCCACCCGGTACACATTCTGCAGCGCTCGCCAACGGGAAATGGCTCTCAAATATACGTCTGAACAGGTACCCCTCCGCCGTCGAGGGCGAATTATAAGGGAAGCGTTTAGCTGCCTGGGCCAACTGCTGAACACTGATCTCAGCTTTGGCGTGGTCACGGATGCCGTCAATCCAGCTATAACCCACACCATCCGAAAACTGCTCTTTCTGTCGCCAGGCAATTTCTGCGGGTAAAAGATGGCTGAAGGCTTCTCGCAAAACCTGTTTTTCCATTTTTCCTGCAGTGATCATTTTGTCTTTCGGGTTGATCGACATGGCCACATCTATGAACTCGCGATCCAGAAACGGCACCCGTGCCTCCACTCCCCAGGCAGCCATGGCTTTGTTGGCCCGCAGACAGTCGTAGCTGTGTAGCCGCGAAAGTTTACGCACCGTTTCTTCATGAAATGAGCGCGCATCAGGCGCCTTATGGAAATATAGATAGCCACCAAAAATTTCATCAGCGCCTTCCCCGGAAAGTACCATTTTAATGCCCATGGCATGGATTTTACGTGCCAACAGGTACATCGGTGTCGCCGCCCGAATGGTGGTGACGTCATAGGTTTCGAGGTGGTATATCACTTCATCCAGAGCATCAAGACCCTCTTGAAGGGTAAATGTGAACGGTACCAATGTGCTTGGCTGCTTTTTCTGCTGCCGCCAGATCCGGCGAACCTTCCAGGCCAATCGCGAAGGAATGTAGGCGCGGCCACCAGGCCGGACTTTGCTGCTGATCTTCTATGCGCATACTGGCATGTTTCTGCGTTATTGCTGCCACCACCGAGGAATCCAGACCACCGGATAGCAGCACGCCGTAAGGCACATCGGTCATCAAATGGCTGATGACCGCTTTTTCAAGCGCCTCGCCAACGTCTTTGACGCTGGTTTGTGCGTTTTCAACAGCTGCGTAATCCATCCAGGGGCGGTCATAATACTTTACCGGTTGCTCATCATCACTCGACCAATAGTGTCCCGACGGAAACTCGGATACAACATTGCAAACCGCCATCAGCGCTTTCATTTCTGAAGCCACATACAGGCGGTTTTCGTCGTCATATCCATAATACAAAGGCATGATGCCGATCGGGTCGCGTGCGATCAGATAACGGCCTTTGGCTTCATCATACAAAACAAAGGCAAACATGCCGTGCAAATCGTTGAGAAAGTCGGTTCCCTTTTCCAGATAAAGCGGCAAGATGACTTCGCAATCAGACCTGGTTGCAAACGCGAACTCACTATTCAGGTTTCCGCGTAAGCTCTGATGATTGTAGATCTCGCCGTTGACTGCCAATGACTGCTGGCCGTCCGGTGACAATAACGGCTGAGCGCCAGTATTAATGTCTACAATCGCGAGACGTTCATGCGCAAGGATGGCGCCTTCACACACATGAATACCACTCCAGTCGGGACCGCGATGGCGCATCAATCTGGACTGCCGTAATGCCACCTGTCGCAGGGCCGATAAATCACCGGTTATATTAAGAATTGCAAATATTGAACACATAAAAATCCCATGAGGGCAAATTGAGGCCGAACTGTGCATCATACGTTCTGGATGACCGTCTTGGAACCATCTTTTTGAGAATATTTTCAACCGGCTTTTGCGGCTTAAAGCGTTGTGCCTGCTGAGCGATGGAAAGACTGATTAAGCGGCTACCATTATTGACCACCGCGATGTGTGAAATGATGCTCTCATGGTTGGCCCTTCAGGGGCACCAGATGGTTAGAACGGCCAGATGACGGGCCAACCAAATAAACGACCGGCCGGATGAAATGTCGCCCAGATGAAGTGTCGCCCAGATAAAAGACCGGTCATTCAGACTTAGCGCATGCCTGACTGTAGTTTGGCCAGCGCCTCGCTGCCGGGGTTCAATTTCTCAAAACTGATGTCACGAAGCGCGGTATGCGTGGTTTTATAAATATCATGCATCTGCGGCAGTTCCGGGTTGATATACAGCAAGCCGGTAACAATCTCACCCTGTGCGCGCCGCTGCTCAATATAATGCATCGCTCCACTGCGATCGGAGGGGTCATAACCATTGTCGGTTTTCCTCAACAGGATTTTTGAGCCACCGTGCAATTCGATCACAACACTTTCACCTTCCGCATAACTCGCCTTGATCTCGTTAGCCGGTTCCACAAAGTCAAACTGGGTGGCGGGGTGGTAGTGTTCACGGGTGTAGTCATAGCTTTTGGTCGAGCCCGGGTGATTATTAAAAGTGACACAGGGCGATATTACATCCAGCACAGCACAGCCCGGATGCGTAATGCCGGCCTTGATCAACGTTACCAGTTGCTCCTTGTCACCTGAAAAGCTTCTGGCCACAAAGCTGCCGCCCAGGGAAATGGCGGTGGAAACCGAATCAATACTTTTCCACTCGTTAATTTCCCCTCTTTTGGCCTTGCTGCCTGGATCAGCAGATGCCGAGAACTGGCCTTTGGTCAAACCGTAAACGCCATTATTCTCGATAATGTAGAGCATATTGAGATTACGCCTGACAGCGTGGCCGAATTGTCCGAAACCGATCGACAGGGAGTCGCCATCGCCTGAAATCCCGATGCAAACCAGGTCGCGATTGGCTGCGTGAGCGCCGGTAACCACCGAAGGCATACGGCCATGCACAGAATTAAAGCCGTGGGCACCGGATATGAAATAAGCCGGCGTTTTGGAAGAACAGCCGATACCGGATATCTTGAGCACCTTTTCCGGTGGTATGGACAACTCCCAGAATGCCTGCACGATCGCAGCGGTAATGGAGTCATGCCCGCAACCTGCGCACAAAGTTGACATCACGCCTTCATAATCGCGCCTCAACAAACCGATAGCATTGGTTTTCTGGCCGGGGATATCGATTTTGGGTTTGGCGATAAAAGTCATGCCACAGCCTCCACTTGCAAATGTTTGCGCAAGCCATCCACCACACAGCGGCTGGGTATCGGCATGCCGTTATAATGTAATAAAGGCACCAGTTTGGCCCCATCAGTATTGGTTTCAAGGATCAACAAAGAGCGCATTTGTGCATCGCGGTTCTGCTCAACCACAAAAACCGTGTCGTGCTGTTGAATAAAATCGGTGACCTCCTGATTAAACGGAAAGGCTCGCAGACGCAGATAATCAGCATGGATACCTTCTTGTTCCAGCCTGTCCAGCGCCTCTGTAACCGCACCATCGGAACTGCCATAGGCGATTATTCCGATGCGGGTTTCATGCTTTGATGGTTTTGAAATCGGCGCTGGCACCAGATTTTTGGCCGTCTCCCACTTAACCAGCAAACGGTCAACAACTTCCTGATACTCCACTGAGTCTTCGGTGTAACCGCCATATTTGTTATGCCCGGAACCACGCACAAAATAAGCGCCCTTGGGATTATCGCCCGGCAGTGTGCGCGCTGCGATGCCATCGCCGTCAGTATCCAGGAACCGATAAAATTTTTCCAGCTTCTGCACCTCTTCGGCGCGCAGTACCTTGCCGCGATCCGGTTTATAGCTGTCGTCCCACTGAAGCTCAGGGACCATCCAGTCGTTCATGCCGATATCCAGATCTGAGAGCACAAACACCGGAGTCTGCAAACGTTCGGTCAGGTCAAAAGCGGTTACCGCCATTTCAAAACACTCGTAGGGGCTGGACGGCAACAGCAGTGGATGACGGGTGTCACCATGGGAGGCATACGCACACATCATAACGTCACATTGCTGGGTGCGGGTTGGCATACCAGTGGAGGGGCCAACTCGCTGAACGTTGAAGAACACCGACGGTATCTCGGCGTAATATGCAAAACCGATAAACTCGCTCATCAAAGAGATGCCTGGTCCTGATGTTGGAGTAAAGGCACGTGCGCCCACCCAGTTGGCACCTAAAACCATGCCGGCCGCAGCCAATTCATCTTCGGCCTGCACGATACAGTAATTTTTCTCACCAGTTTGCTCGTCGGTGCGGAACATTTTGCAGTACCTTTGAAAGGCGTCCATCAATGAGGTCGACGGTGTAATCGGATACCAGGCACCCACGGTCGCACCGGCATAAACACAGCCAAGCCCGGCTGCCGTGTTGCCATCAATCAGGATATGTCGGCTGTTATCACCCATGACCCTGGCGCGCACCGGTAAAGGACAATTGAAATTTTCAGTTGCGTAATTAAAGCCCAGCTTGATCGCTTCGAGGTTACTTTCAACCAGCTTGGGTTTACTTGCAAAGGTCTCTTTTAACAGCGTGTGCAGGACATCCATTTCGATATTCAACAACGCTGCCAGCACGCCGACGTAGGCGATATTTTTCATCAGAATGCGCACACGCGCCTGGGCAAAGTGCTCGTTGCACAGTTTGGCAAGCGGCACGCCCAGTACCGTTATGTCATCACGGCTGAGTTCACTTTCCCGTGGCCAGGTGGAGTCATAAACCAGAAACCCGCCGCTACTGACCTCCCGCAAGTCCTTTTGATAGGTTTGCGCGTTCATCGCCACCATAATGTCGATGCGGCCTGAGCGCGACATATAACCCTTGTGGTTGGCTCGCACCTCGTACCAGGTAGGCAGACCCTGGATATTTGAGGGAAACAGGTTTTTACCTGTGACCGGTATGCCCATGCGAAACAGGGCTTTCAACAACAAACCGTTGGCACTGGCTGAACCTGTACCATTGACGGTGCCGATTTTTAATACAAAATCATTTACCCGCTCTTGTGACATGCATCATTCCATTGTGTTATTTATGCTGTGAACCAGATACTTTAATGGCTCGCGGAAATTGAAACGCTGATTTTTGCATATCCCATGCTGCCGTTGGACAACGCTCAGCACACAAACTGCAATGTAGACAAAGATTCTCGTCCTTGACCATGATCCGCGCTGTCTGAGGCAGCGGTTCTGATACAAACAATCCCTGATCCGGGTCCAGACGTGGGGCCTTCAAACTTGCGACCAGATCGACTTCCTCAGCGTTGGGCACCATAGTGAGGCATTGCGTCGGGCAGATATCCAGACAGGCATCGCACTCGATGCATAAGGTATCAAAAAATACGGTTTGTATATCACAATTGAGACACCGCTGGACTTCTGTCTCGACCTGCTCGACGGTAAAGCCCAGCTCAACCTCAGTGGTTAAGTCCTTGAAGCGTTGAGACAGCCCTACATGCTCCATTTTACGGCGTAAAGCCGGATCGTAGTTATTCGAAAAGCTCCACTCGTGCATACCCATCTTGCGGCTGCCGAGATTCATCAATACCGGCAGACGCTCACTCACATCTTGCTGTTGACAATGTTTATGGATTGAAATGGCCGCCTGGTGGCCGTGCTCAACAGCCCAGATAATATTTTTAGGTCCGAACGCCGAATCGCCACCAAAAAACACACCGGGCCGGGTAGATTCAAACGTGGCCTCATCAACCACCGGCACATCCCACTTATCAAATTCCATGCCAAGATCCCGTTCGATCCATGGAAACGCGTTGTCCTGACCAATGGCCAGAATAACGTCATCGCAGGGAATCACGATTTCACCGGTGACCGTCTGGTCCAGAATTCTGCCGTTTTCAATCGTGTAGTCGATTTGTTCAAACCTCATCCCTACCAGACGACCGTTCTCAACGACAAACTCCTTGGGTGAATGGTTGACGATAATCTCTATGTTTTCTTCTTCGGCGTCTTCAAGCTCCCAGTCCGACGCCTTGAAAAACTCACGCGGTTTACGTGCCATCACTTTGACCGAGTCCGAACCCAGACGCAGTGTAGTACGGCAACAATCCATGGCCGTATTACCGACACCAATAATCAAAACCCGTTTGCCGATTGTATCGACATGTTTGAAGGCCACCGACTCGAGCCAGGTAATACCGATATGAATATTATCGCCGCCTTCCTGACGACCGGGCAGGTTAAGCTCTTTACCTTTCGGTGCACCGGTACCAACAAAAACGGCGTCATAGCCTTCTTCAAGCAGGGCCGCCATACTTTCTATCGGGTGGTTCAAACGCAGGTCTGCGCCCATATCAACGATGTAATCGATCTCCTCGTTGAGCACGGGTGCCGGTAAGCGGAAAGAAGGAATATTGGAGCGCATCAAGCCGCCGGGTTCCGGCAGAGCCTCAAAGATTGTGCACTCATAACCGATGGGCATTAAATCGTTGACCACCGTCAAGGAAGCGCAACCAGCACCAACCAGAGCGATCTTTTTGCCGTTTTTCTTTTTCGGGATAATCGGTAGCAAATCGCTGATATCTTCATCGCGGTGATCCGCCGCCACGCGCTTCAAGCGGCAAATGGCCACCGGGCTCTCGTTGGTGCGTCCACGCCTGCAGGCAGGCTCACACGGGCGGTCACAAACGCGGCCCAGAATGCCAGGAAAAACGTTACTCTCCCGATTCAGCATATAGGCGCCGGTAAAGTCACCCTGGGCGATTTTGCGAATGTATTCGGGGACGTCGGTATGCGCGGGACAAGCCCACTGACAGTCCACTACTTTATGATAATAATCCGGGTTTTCTGTATTAGTGGGCTTCATCATCTGATACCAGAACCTCTTGCCTGCCCCAGCCCCAGCGGCGGGGTATTGGGCAAGGATAACCGTTTTATGCGGCCAAATCACCCATCAATATTTTTGACGAATTCAACCGCTTTTAAAGGCCTGACTAAAGAGTCAGTTCCAACCCCGTAATTAAGTCATTTATTTCAGCTTTACGGGTGTAGTGCACAAAGGATAGTCGCAAGACACCTTCATCAGGTTCAATCCCGATGGCCTGCATTAATCGATAGGCATAACAGTTGCCATTGCCGACATTGATATTCCTGACCGCCAGCGCTTTGGCAAGGTCTTCTGGCTTGCGGCCTTCAACCACAATAGAAACCGTTGGTGCCCTGTTCTGCGCCTGAGCTTTGCCGATAATTTTCACGTTCGGCTTGCTGGCGAGGTAGTCCAACAGAACTTGCAGGTTAGCGTGCTCGGCGCTTTGAAACAGTTGCAGCACCGCAGCCGCTTTTTGGTGGGGGGCAATGGCTTTTTCTGCACCGAAGTGGTGTGCATACACCGCTTCAAAATAATCAATCACACCATTTACAGAGGCTATCTGTGCGTGATCCGGACCCGCCGGTGTAAAACGAGCGGTGGCGTGCTCGGCATTGAAAAAGTGCCCCTGATTGGGCAACGTTTCATTGAGCGTTTTGCGCATGGTCATCACACCAAGGTGGGGTCCATAAACTTTGTACAGAGAAAACAGGTAAATATCGGCACCGAGGGCAGCCACATCCGGCAAACCGTGACCTGCATAAGACACACCATCAACAATGGCAATCGCCCCGGCAGCATGAACTTTATCTGTCCATTCACGCACCGGGTGGATGCTGCCAACAATGTTGGAGCAATGTGTGAATGCCACCACTTTGGTGCGCTCGTTCAGCAGCGCTTCGAGGCCAGCTGTGCTCAGCTCAGCTGATTGAGGATCCACCTGCCATTCACGTATTACAACACCAGACTCTGCCAGTCGATGCCATACGCCGACATTGGCTTCGTGGTCCTGATTGGTCACTACCACTTCATCGCCGGGCTGCAAATACTGCCGCAGTGCCTGCGAAACCACATAGGTGTTCTGCGAGGTACTCGGGCCAAAATGGACTTCATCCGTGTCGACATTCAACCACTGCGCCATGCGCTTACGTGCCTGATCCATCTGCTCACCGGCCAGCCGCGATGCCTTAAAACCATAATATGGCTGCACTTTGGTCTGCCGGTAATAGTGCTCCAGTGTCCCGATCACCTGCCCGCAAACATAGGAACCGCCGGCATTTTCAAAATGGGCTACGCCTGCAAGAGAAGGCTCACTGAAGGCCGGAAACTGCGAGCGAACAAAGTTCAGGTCAAGCACTGTCATGAGTGTTACAGCCCCGCCATGGTGATGTATTTGATCTCGATAAACTCTTCAATCCCGTATTTGGAGCCTTCCCGGCCGGAACCGGACTCCTTCATGCCGCCAAACGGCGCAATTTCAGTAGAAAGGATGCCGTCGTTGATACAAACCATGCCATATTCAAGTGCGTAGAAGTAAGACGCGAGCCCGTACTCAGTCGCATTGGCCAGGTCAATCACTTCCTGGTCATCGTGGAAACGGAAAATGGGTGCGATGGGGCCAAAAATTTCTTCGCGCGAGAACGCCATGTCGGCGGTTGCATCTTTAACAATAGTGGGCTCATAAAATTGGGCGCCAAGGCTGTGACGACGGCCGCCTTCAACCACAACGCCACCTTTGGCGACCGAATCAGCCAAAAGCTCTTCTACTTTGTCGATGGCACTTTCTGAAATCATCGGGCCGATACTGACACCGGCCTCGTCGCCACGGCCGACTTTCAACTCTTTAACCGCAACGGTGAATTTTTCCACAAACTCATCGTAGACCGCATCCTGCACGTAAAACCGATTGGCACACACACAGGTTTGGCCGGCATTCCGGTATTTGGAAATAATGGCGCCTTTAACGGCTGCATCAATATCGGCGTCATCAAACACGATAAACGGCGCATTTCCGCCCAGCTCCATCGATACTTTCTTGACGGTTGACGCGCATTGCTGAATCAGCATTTTGCCGACATTGGTTGAACCGGTGAATGAGAATTTACGCACGATCGGGCTTTCGGTCATTTCTTTACCGACATCGCGTGAGTTGGTTGTCAGGACAATGTTAAACACGCCGGCGGGGATACCTGCCTGCTCGGCCAGTACCGCCAGCGCCAGCGCGGACAAAGGCGTTTCGGATGCCGGCTTGATCACGATCGGGCAACCAGCGGCCAGTGCCGGGCCGGCCTTACGGGTGATCATCGCATTGGGAAAGTTCCACGGCGTAATACACGCAACCACGCCGACAGCTTGCTTGATCACAATAATACGACGATCAGTCATGTGGGTTGGAATCACATCGCCGTATATACGCTTGCCTTCTTCTGCAAACCATTCAATGAATGAGGCACCATACATAACCTCACCCGTGGATTCGGCCAACGGCTTGCCTTGTTCCGCGGTCATGAGGACGGCCAGGTCCTGCTTGTTTTCTACTATCAGATCGAACCAACGACGTAAAATCGCTGCCCGCTCCTTGGCAGTTTTACTACGCCAGGCAGGCCACGCAGCATCAGCCGCCTGAATCGCTCGACGGGTTTCAGCAACGCCTTGATCGGGCACAGAGGTTATAACTTTACCGTCGGCCGGGTTGGTTACCTCAAATGTCGCGCCACTGTCTGCCGCGACCCACTCGCCGTTGATATAGGCCGCAGATCGAAATAAGCCGGGGTTCTTCAACTTCAGTGGGTTTGCATTTGTATCCGTCATTTCACTATTCCTGTGCGCGTTTGTGTTTCAAAAAACCTGAGAGCGACAACATACTAAAACTTTCATCGTCATGCTACTTAGATAATGACGACGACGTCGGTTGACAATGGTAGATCTGCAATGTTGACCTATTTAGCTGGCAGTTTGATAAAATGGCTCACGAGGCCATCCCAAAGGCCAACTGAGTCACCAATAACGGATTTAATAATGATTAACACAACCGACACAAGTCCTGCCCAGGCCGGGCCGGGCATCGATCCAAAAACCATGTCGATTATTGTCACTAAAGGTACGCTCGACTGGGCTTACCCGCCATTTGTGCTGGCTACCACGGCAGCCGCCATGGGCTTGCAGGTAACTATGTTCTTTACTTTCTATGGTTTACCGCTTTTACACAAAGAACTGGATTTAAAAATCAGCTCATTGGGTAACCCGGCGATGAAAATGCCGTTGATGGG
>CAJDWJ010000015.1_pt1 | contig 18657 bp, 21 predicted proteins | sample 7391551 | NCBI WGS metagenome assembly CAJDWJ01 (sample SAMEA7055723, study PRJEB34461) | soil metagenome | biome: terrestrial ecosystem; feature: Peninsula; material: soil | place: Antarctica | collected 2016
GCTGGAACACCGGTGGATAACTCAGGCTGTCCTTTAGCTGCTGAATACAAACTGGAAAATGTAAACTTTGCATTTGATTCAGCCAACCTGACTCCAGGTTCAAACGCTATGCTGGACGAAGCAGTCAAGATCCTGAAGCGTCATTCAGACCTGAAGGTTGAGATTGCCGGTCATACCGACAGCGTTGGTGCTGATGCCTACAATCAGGGCTTGTCACAGCGTAGAGCTCAGGCAGTTGCTGACTACCTGATCGCTCACGGTGCGAACGCCAGCAACATCACTGTACGTGGTTACGGTGAAGGCTCACCGGTTGCCAGTAACGACACAGAAGCTGGTCGTGCTGCTAACCGTCGCGTTGAGTTGCGACACTAGTAAGACCCGGGTTTAGCCGCCCCAGGCGGCAACACCCCTTAATAAGCCCGGCACGTAAAACTGCCGGGCTTTTATGTTCAGGATGAACGGTATGCCGAAGAGAGCACATGGATGTGCGGTTCGGCCGTTTGACTCAAGCACGGCACATAAAAAATGCTTTGCGGTTCGGCTGTTTGACTTAGCAAGCAATCAACCTTCTAACCGGCCAACCAATTTGGGATACCAGAGTGCTTGTGCAATCCCTCTTGCGGCCATGAGTATCAATACCGAGCCCCACAGACCGGTTAAGCCGAAATGTGCCGTCATAGGCCCAAGAGCCAGCAGATAAGCTGCAAATGCGACCGCCATAGTGACCATCATGGCCGAGCCTGCAGTGGCAGCGATATATACCCCGTCAAACTGATAACAGGCCACGGACACTAGCGGCAAAGCAACCACAAGCGGCATCAGACTATCCACTGTTAGTCTGACCTCAGTGATGTCGGTCAGTATGTTAGTGATAACGTCACCCAACAGCCAGAAGCCCAACGCATAAATCAGACTCGCAATGATGGCCCACAAAGCGGTTAACCGGACCCAACGCCTGAAAGGCTTTTGTAGGCCCTGGCCCCAGGCAGCGCCGGCTTTGGCTTCGGTTGCGTTCGCAAAACCATCCAGCCCCAGTGAAATTAAAAGCAGATATTGCATAACGACATGACTGGCTGCCATTTCAACCGTTCCAAGACCACCAGCAACGCGCATGATCAGGGACAAAGCCGTCATCAACATAATCGTGCGGACGAAAATGAAGCCATTAATAGCCATCAGTTTCCGAAATCCCATCAGCAACCAGGTCCGGCCCTCAAACATGCTGGCTTTCAAGGTGTCTACGCCAAAAATGCGTGCCAATAACCACAGGCCAAGTATGGCAGCCAACCATTGTGCAATCACCGTTCCTAAGGCCACACCGCCAACACCCAGCCCTAACCCGACGACAAAAATAACATTTAACGTGGCGTTAGATATGTTAAGTAACAGTTGTTGAGTAACAGTTGTTGAGCGACGACTGCCCAGATTTTTGCCAGTCCAAACAAAACCCCTGAAACTGCATAGATCAACAAAGCGGCGGGGCTCCCCCAGATACGAATTTTAAAATAAGTGCTGGTCAATTCGGCGACCGCGTCTGGTGGAGCCATGGCCTTTAGAGCCAACACCCATAGAAGGTCTTGCAGGATCAACAGGCCCGCACCCAGTACAATTGCCATGGCGATACTTCGCCATATGCCTGCAACCAGAAGCTCCTGATCATCCTGGCCTTTGGCCTGGGCAATCAGGCCGGTGGTTCCCATCCTCAAAAAGCCGAAAGCCCATAAAATGTAGTTAAATATAACGCTTCCCAAACCAACTGCTGCCAGATAACCGGGGTTCGGCAAATGCCCGATAGCCCAGGTATCGATAAGACCTGCCAGTGGCGCCGAAGAGTTGGCCAGTATCGCTGGAAACGCAATGGCTGCGATCGTGCGATGTGGGTGCAATTCATCAGCCGGGCTGGCGCTTGATGGGTTGTCATCGGGAGATGCTGCAATCATGATTGGTGGAGGACTCGTTAAATTGATGGGCGCGCGATAATATGAATATGAATGATACCCAAAAAAATAATGAAATGGCTGGGTCTGACGCTGGCTGTGGTGTTGCTTGTGGGCAGCGCATTTATTGCCCATACCTGGTATTTCAAGCCGGTCAACATTAACCTGTTTTTTGGTCGTGCTTTTTTTCAGGTGGCGTTGCAGAGCCCTGAAATGTTGAGCTCCATTCACGTGCTCGAGCAATTCGGCATCAATGGTCATAACGCCAAACTGGATGATGAGAGTCAGGCGGCCGGTGATCGCATGTTTGCCAAACTGGAGGAGGTTCGCAGCACCCTGGTGAGCTATGAAGATGCGGATCTGTCGGACGCTGACCGTATGTCCAAACGTATCGCTTTGAGTATGTTGGACATGCTGCCAGCGGCTGAAAAATTCCGCTACCACAACTACCCGGTCAATCAGTTATTTGGTGTCCAGAATGGCTTTCCGTCTTTTATGGAATCGACCCATCAGGTTCATTCTGTCGGGGATGCCGAAGATTACGTTGCGCGTTTATCAAAAGTAGGTATCAAATTTGATCAGGTGCTCGATGGGCTGAGGTATCGCGAGGGACTCGGCATCCTGCCGCCACAGTTTGTGGTTACCAAAGTGCTTGATGAGATGCGCAATTTTGTGGCGACGCCGCCACAAGAGGGCATCTTGATGACTTCGCTGACGGACAAGATGAAAAAGGCTGATCTGCCTGCCAAACAACAAAAGCGCATCGCCCTTGAAGCACGCGACCAGGTCGTTAATACCGTTTACCCGGCATACGTTCGTCTGATTAATTATTTTGTGGAACTGGATGGCAAGGTCAGTGAGAACAATGGTGTGTGGGCACTGCCGGATGGCGATGAGTTTTATCGTCTGGCTGTGCGCTTGTTTACCACTACAGATTACACACCTGAGTTTATTCATGACTTCGGCCTGTCAGAGGTTGATCGCCTTCAGGCCGACATCATCAGCATACTGGAAGAAGAAGGCTGGGATACTTCCAGCGGCTTTCATGAGGCTATTTCAGCGTTGGCGGACCGTCCCGAATTTTATTACTCCGACTCCGGTGAAGGCCGCGAACAGATCCTGACAGACTATCAAGCCATCATCGACGAGGTATCTGAGGGCTTGGCACCGTATTTTGATGTAATGCCGAAATCCGGAGTCGAGGTCCAGCGTATCCCTGAATTCAAAGAGAAGACTTCTCCAGGGGCCTACTATCAACCACCTGCTATGGATGGCTCCAGACCAGGTGTATTTTATGCCAACCTGTATGACATCAAGGCAACACCCAGATATGGCATGCGCACACTGGCGTATCACGAGGCCATACCGGGTCACCATTTCCAACTGGCCATTCAACAAGAGCAGAAGGATCTGCCGTTTTTCCGGCGCATGATTCCTGCCATAGCCTACTCTGAAGGTTGGGCTTTGTATGCTGAAAAACTGGCCTGGGAATTGGGTTATCAAAGCGACCCTTACGACAATATCGGTCGTTTACAGGCAGAATTGTTCCGTGCGGTGCGCCTGGTGGTAGACACAGGCATTCACTATAAGCACTGGAGTCGTGAGCAAGCAATTGACTACATGCTGAAAAACACCGGCATGGCCCAAAGCGATGTGGTAGCAGAAATTGAGCGTTATTTTGTTATGCCGGGTCAGGCACTGGCCTACAAAATTGGTATGACAAAAATCCTTGAGCTCAGGGAGTTAGCCAGTTCGGAACTCGGCGATAAGTTCGACATCCGTCAGTTTCATAATGTGGTTTTAACCAACGGTTCGGTACCATTGGATATTCTGGAAGACCTGGTCAAACAATACATAGCTGAAACCAGGTCAAACCAGCTGCTGGCTGACTGACTGGACACTAAAGGTGCTAACTATAGCTGGCGTCTTTTTCGTTAAGATTGATAGTTGGATTAACAGAGGCTGAGGTTTCTGACGCCGGCTTTGGCATATCATTTTCGGAGCGTTTGTTAATGACTGCCAATGCGATGCCGATGGCCAGCAGAATGGCAACGACCAGTAAAGCAACAAGATTATTGGGTTTCATGGACATGCTGATGAACACCGGCTCAAATTTAAAGGAGGCTAGTATATCAGTGGTGCAATCAGATGCTATCGGTTTGTTAATTCGCAAGCATTTTAATTTAATTTACTCTATACTTACAGGACGAAGGGAAAAAGTAGACAGTGAATCGCCCAAGGGTAGGGGAGTGGCTACACTAATGCTAACCGCAAATCCTGTTACAGTAGAAGCAATCTGCTTTCTGAAACGGAATTGACGGCTCACCAACTTTATCCCTCCTGTTGAATATTTATAAGCAACAATCGCAGAAGCATGGGGTTTATGTGATTGATCATCAATGATTGGTGAGGTTATCCGGGACATCCCGGCTAGCTTGTGACAAGGAAAGTGGGGAACTACAAAAGAACACCACGAAGTCTCCTGATTAATGGTTGGGAATAGGGTGCGCACGCCTGTTTCAAACCGAATGAACAGCTTTTGAACATAAACTGCTGTTTAAGGAGATAGATTATGCTCGCACTCGTAAGTATCTTTTTAGCGACTTTTGCCATCGCTGCTCTGGTCATCTGGGTGTATCGGCTGTTATTTGGTGTGCAAAGCTACGAGGGTAGCACTGCCTCAAGAAAACGTGTCGGTGGCTCAATGAAAGCCAATGCTCAACAAGGCTACATTGCACTCGGCCGAAAATCTCTGAAGGCTTCTCCTAAAGCGAAAACACGGTCAGGCTTGCGTGTTTCAAATAACGGAAACAAAGTGCCTTGGGGCTGGTAACAGCACCAAGGTACAAGTTAAACACGCACGTTTAGTCTCATACGGTCACACAGAACCGGAACGATGTAGCGTGGATGGTATAATCGCCTCAATACGCTGCATCACCTCCAGACAATCAACCATGTCATTGATGTAATCCCCGGTCGTTTTACGCACTGGCTATGCGCCTGAACCAATAGCTTATAGCCTTGTTTACCCCGGTCAATTTCTCACTCCGTCGTCAGGTTCCTAAACGAATTTCTTTTATTGCCTTACCTTAAGCGACTTTATTCTGAAATAATAGACGGGCGCTAACAGATTGCCGGCGTTCACGAAACAATATTATGGACATTCAGAATGCTTAATAGAATAAAACAACTTGAGGAGGCCGCCAGCGTATTGGAGCCGGCAGCAGCACAACGCTCCAACATGTTTCGGCAGGTAGGGCTGCATACGGAAACATTTCTGGAAGGTTTGCCTGAAGGCAAGACTTTTGTGGCTGGCGATGATTGCAGCGAACAGTTAGATGGGGAATTTGCCGAAGGCCCGGGCGATTTTATGCAGTTGCTGGAATCTTCCAGGACAGCTTTAGATAGTGAAGGAATAAACGCAGCATCCGGTGGCCACATGGGCTATATTCCTGGCGGCGGTATATACCCTGCAGCTTTAGGGGATTTTTTAGCTGACATCGGTAACTATTATGCAGGTGTGAAATTTGCATCCCCGGGTGCAGTCAAAATGGAACAGCAACTGCTGCGGTGGATGGCTGATCTGATCGGCTACCCGGCCACTGCTGGTGGTGATTTAACCTCCGGCGGCAGCATGGCCAACCTGACAGCCATTGTGACTGCCCGTGAAATAATGGGAGTACGTGCAAAGGATATTGAGCACAGCTGTGTGTACCTTACTGAAGGCACTCATCATTGTGTAGACAAGGCGCTAAGGGCTGCCGGTTTGAGTGAGTGCCCCAAACGGGTAATCCCAATGGTCTCGGGTTGCCGCATGGATGAGCATGCATTTCAACAGCAACTTGAAGCAGATCAGTCAGCCGGCTTGAGGCCCTGGCTGGTGGTTGCATCTGCCGGAACTACCGACACTGGTTCGATTGATCCCATTAATGAAATTGCCCAATTGGCTGAAAAACATTCGCTATGGCTACATGTTGATGCAGCTTATGGCGGGTTTTTCATACTGTGTGATGAGGGTAGGGTGCGACTAAAAGGAATTGAAAGAGCCCACTCAATTGTTCTCGATCCACATAAAGGCATGTTTTTACCTTACGGATCTGGCGCATTGTTGGTAAAAAATGTGACCTGGTTGGCACAATCGCAGGCCTTTGACGCGGGCTATATGCAGGATACCAAGGCTGCAGAGGGCTTTTATTCCCCGGCGGATCTATCATTGGAGTTGTCGCGTCCATTTCGAGGGATGCGCTTCTGGCTACCCCTGAAACTTTTTGGTGTGGCTGCATTCAGGGCGGCTTTATCTGAAAAGATCTGGTTGGCCCGTTACTTTCACGAGCGACTTGAGAAGACCCCGGGGTGGGAGATGGGCCCATACCCCGATCTGTCGGTGGTCACTTTTCGCTTTATTCCAAAGCATCATGACATCAACAGTTTCAATGCGTTGTTGGTCAAGGCAGTTTTAGAGGATGGCAGGGTATTTTTATCTTCAACCAGAATTAATGGTAAATTTGTTATCCGGTTGGCTGTGCTGCATTTCAGAACCCACTTGAAGCACGTTGATTATATGCTTGATTTCTTGCAGCGCAAAGCTGTTGCACTTGACCAACTGGAAGTTCTTACCGGTATGGAAAAACACATTGAAACAACGTAGGAAACTGACCGCTAGGTCAGCATCCAGATATAGAAGACTAATCAAATAGCAGAAGACCTCCCGGATAACCGGTTTCTCACCTCTTTTACCGGCTTTCTGGATGCACATACTCACATGCTAAGTTATCATTCTGCAGGGCAGGAAGTACAGGAAGGTGCCATTACAATGGTTCTGGTTCGGCGCGAATAGCCATCACTGAGATTGAGAAAAGCCAATGCAACAAAAGTTTACTCGAAGTCTGGACGAACTTAAGAACATTGTCACAATGACAGAAGTATTTTTTCTAGAGGAGAATCTGCCTGCTGATTTGCGCAATGTAGTTGATCTGGCGATCGAAGAAATCTTCGTTAATATGGTTACTTACAACACTGAAACCATACAGCCGATCGTGATTGAGATGCTCCCGCAAGGCTCCGGTGTAGATATCTCCATGATCGACAGTGACGTTGAGCGATTTGATCCCACTACGTTACGGCACGTGGATATTGATGCGCCGCTGGAAGAGCGCCAACCCGGAGGTTTGGGCTTATTTCTGGTTTTGAAGATGGTCGACTCCATCAATTATCAATACCAGAACCGGCAGAGCCGGATTAATTTTACTATTAACGGCAAACGACAGCATGTTTGAGCCCGGCATCACCCAAAGCACAAGGTGTACCAGGTGGTCTGGGAATTAAACCGTTTCTACAAATGACCCGCAAGGATCACTGGCAACTGTATATGTTGGCTAAGGGTCGGTAGGTGCAGGTAAGTAAGGGTCGGTAGGTACAGGTAAGCGTCGTTATGGGCCGGTAAGGATTTACCGGCCCATATCAAATTACCTGATGGTAATAATCAGGCTGTTTTCAGGTGTGCAAGCATGGTGTTTGCATCACTGACTTCGAAGGGGTCAGAAGGACAGTTGTCCTGTTTGCCGTCTTCGCTGAACAGTTTTGTGATTTTGCCATCGTCAACCAACATGGAGTAACGCCATGAACGGTCACCGAAGCCCAGATTGTCTTTACGCACCAACATGCCCATCAGACGGCTGAAGTCGCCGCTTCCATCAGGCAACAGTTTTACATTTTTAACACCCTGATGAACGCCCCACTGATACATCGTGAAAGCGTCGTTCACGCTCAAACAGTAAACTTCATCAACACCCAGATCACGCATTTCTTGATAGTGGGCTTCATAACCTGGCAAGTGAGAGCTTGAGCAGGTCGGGGTAAATGCACCCGGCAGCGCGAAAACGACTACTTTTTTACCGGTGAAAATGTCATCACTGGTTACTTCCTGCCAACGGAACGGGTTTGGGCCATCAACGCTTTCGTCACGAACACGTGTTTGGAAGGTTACATGAGGTACAGACTGAGTCATCGTTATTTCCTTTTGATTAAAAATAAACGTTGCGGTGAATAGCTCACCAATGAATAAGTAGGCTCATTATCTATGTGGCGCCTACATATGTAAAATCGATTGTTTTGATTGCTGTGATAGGCATTGCCAATGATGGTTTTACCTTCCTATCACCGTCATTCGTATAAATTTGGTGTTAGCGGAATGTAATCAAAACCGTAGCAGGTCGACGCCTCTTTGCATCGCATCCCTGCCTGATTACAATGTGGCCTCTCCGCGCTATTTTCAATACGAGGGCCATCATATGCAGCTGGCTTTGCTGTGATTGATACAACGCTGCCACTGGCAGACCTTCACCGTCACCTCGATGGCAGCATCCGCTTGCAGACAATTCTTGAGTTGGCAGAGCAGCATGGCATCGTGCTGCCTGCCACTAACCTCAAAGGCCTTGCGCCTTATGTGCACATCAATCACAACGAACCGGGCTTGATGGCATTTATCGCGCGCTTCAAGTATCTGCTTGAAGTATTGGTCGATGAGGACGCCTGCCGGCGGGTGGCTTACGAAAATGTGCTGGACGCCAAAAAGGAGGGTATCGATTATATCGAGCTACGCTTTAGCCCCTGGTTTATGGCAGAACGTCATGGGCTTAATCCTCAGGCCGTTGTGGAAGCTTGCGTGGACGGCATCCATTCAGCCAGTAAGGACACAGGCGTCAAGGCGAATGCTATCGGTATTCTCAGCCGCAGCTATGGTCCTGAAATATGTCAAAAGGAACTGCACGCTATTCTTGCCTGCAAGGAGGATATAACCGCCGTCGATCTGGCAGGAGATGAAGCAGGTTTTCCGGCCGGCTTGTTCAAGGCACATTTCAAGCAGGTTCGCGACGCTGGTTTGCATGTCACTATTCATGCCGGCGAGGCAGATGGGGCACAAAGCGTTTGGTCCGCCCTCAGGGATCTGGGCGCTGAACGCATCGGACATGGCTTCAGATCTATTGAAGACCCTTTATTGGTTAGCTATCTGGTAGAGCAGGACATTGGCCTGGAATGCTGTCCGACCTCCAATCTGCACATCAGTGCCGTGGCAGATTACGCCTCCCACCCGATCAGGAAGCTGGCAGATGCCGGCGTCAGATTTTGCCTGAACACTGACGACCCGGGTATCAGTAACATCAACATCCAGCATGAGTACCAGGTGGCTGCACCGGCTACCGGCCTGTCCCCAAAGCAAATTCGTCAAGCACAGCTTGATGGACTGGAGATGGCCTTTTTAAGCGGCGGCGAGAAGGCTGCGATACGCGCAACTTACCCGGCTTCAAGCTGCCCTTAATACGTTTACGGGTGAGTGGGTCACGACCTTCCAGGTAGCCAGCAGTCCGCTAATGCCGACAAACAACATGCCCAGCAGTGGCCCGGCCAGCCACACAGCCCAGCTGAAATGGTAGTCCAGACCGATTAAATTGACTGACAGGTGCCAGGCAGCCAGGCTTGCGCCGGTTGCCGCAAGCACGCCGGCCAACAGACCTATGGCCAAAAACTCAACGGCAACACCCGTAAGTACCCGTTTGCGGGAGGCACCCAATGTTCGCAAAATTGCGCTCTCAAAACTACGCTCGTCGAGGCTGGATTGAACAGCCGCCCATAAAACCACGAGGCCGGCAATCAGGGTAAAAAGGAATACGACTTGCACTGCGAGCGAGGCTTTGTCCATCACATCACGCACCTGCGATAATGAGGCCTCAAGATCGATCAGGGTGACGCTGGGAAACTGCCGCATCAACTCCAGCAGGCTCTTGTTGTCATTCTCACCGGCATAAAGGGCCGTGATGTAACTGGCTGGAAAGTCCTGCAAAGCAATGGGTGTAAACACCATAAAGAAATTCGGCTTGAACGTATCCCATTCGACCGTCCGAAAGCTGGTGATGATCGCACTGACCGGCTCGCCAGCGATATCAAAACTGAGTTCATCACCCAGTTTTACGCCAAGTTGAGTTCCAAAATTTGCCTCGACAGACACTTCATGAGCTGTGCTGCCTGGCTGCCACCAGGCGCCTTGTGTCAACTGATTACCGTCTTGCATGACATCACTGAAACTCAGGTTGGACTCGCGTTTCGCCCAGCGTTCTCCCTGCGGATCCTCAAAACTGATCTGGTCTGCATCCCGGCCATTAATAGCGGTTAGCCGCGCCCGCACCATTGGCACAAAACGCGGCACTTCTATGTTACGCTCAGCAAGAAAAGTCTGCATCAATGGCACTTCGTCCGGCTGAATATTGATCATAAACTGGTTGGGCGCGTCCACCGGCAGACTATTACGCCAACTGTCCATCAGGTCGTTTCGAACCAGAGTCAACAGCATCAGCACCATCAGGCCCAGTCCAAAAGCAACCACCTGCACGATACTTTCGCGGCCGCGTCGGTTCAGGTTTGCCAGTCCATAACGCCAGGAGACCCCGGCAACACCCCGAAACCTGCCTGTGGCTTTCACCATTAGCCAACCGGTGAAACCCAGTACGACAAAGGTACCTGCTGTACCGGCTGCAATGCCCAGCACCAATTTCAAATCCGAGACAATCCATTGCAACAATGCCAGTACAGCGATAATGCCGGCAAGGTATGCAAAGCCGTACCGAATCGGTGGTGCTTCTATATCATGACGAAGCACTCTCAGCACCGGCGTTCTGCCCATTTGAATCAAATCGGGCAGGGCAAAACCACAAAGAATCAGCAAGGCTGTTACCAGCCCCAGCCAGATGGGCGCTGCACCTGGCGCGGGTAAATCCTGACCGATAAAATCACGCGCTAACCAGGCCAGCACTTCCTGACATCCAAAGCCCAGCAGTATGCCGAGACTTGCTCCGATCAGCGTCAGCATCAGCAATTGCAATAAGCTGAGCTTAAGGATGAAGGACTGTTGTGAACCAAGGCATTTGAGCAAAGCAATGCGGTCACGATGACGCACAGCGTAACGGCGCGCTGCCATGGCTACCGCAATGGCAGACAGCAATACGCTGATCAAAGAAGCCAGATTGAGAAAGCGCCCGGCGCGATCCATCGCAGACCGGATCTGCGGGTTTGAATCTTCCAGATCACTGAGTTCCTCGCCTGCACCCAGTTGTTGTTGTAAACCCGGCTTAAAATCCGCAATACGATCGCGAGGGCCGGCAATTAAAAGTCGATAGCTGACCCGGCTACCGGGTTGAATCAGGGCTGTTTCTGCCAGATCATCCATATTGATCAGCAGTGTGGGAGCGAGGTCGACAAACTGCCAGCCCTGATCGGGCCTGAAATTCAACACACGGCTGATTGTGAAACTGGCTTTTCCCACCTTGACGGTATCGCCAACATCTGAATCCAGTCTTGCCAGTAAGCGAGTGGTCGCCCAGGCTTCACCTCTGGCAGGCGTGTCCCGGGTTTGCCGGCTTTCTGACAACAGTTGAGCAGAGGTTTTAAGCTGCCCCCTCAGCGGGTAGTCAGAGGTTACCGCCCGTATCCCCGCCAGAGTCGAACGATCGTCAACAAAAACGACGCTGGGCATATTGGTAACATAAGCCGTTTCCAGGCCGGCCTGCTGTGCCTGAACCTGATATTGGGAAGGGATCTCCTGACTAGAGCCAAGTCGCAAATCTGCCGCCAATGATTCTGCTGCACGTAATTCTACAGCATGACCCACCCGATCGGTCAGAAACGCCACCGCCGTCAGTGACGCTACCGCGATTACCAGGGCAATGCCCAGAACCGTCAGTTCACCGGATTTCCAGTCACGCCACAACAAACGCCAGGCCAAAGCTAATGACCTCATTCAGCTGCTTTCCGGTTGATGCCATCTTGTGAGGGAGTGACAATACGGCCAACCGCCATTTCGATTATCCGGTCACAACGGCTGGCAAGATTCAGATCATGGCTCACCAAAATCAGTGTCGTGCCTTGTTCGCGGTTCATGCGAAATAGAATTTCAATAACCGCGTCACCACTTTGTTGATCCAGGTTGCCGGTCGGTTCATCAGCGAATAGTACGCTAGGCTGGGTTACATAAGCCCTGGCAATTGCAACCCGTTGCTTTTCACCTCCGGATAACTGTCGGGGATAGTGACCGGCACGGCTGCTTAAGCCCACACTGTCTAATGCTGCCCGGGCACCTTCGCGCGGGTTCTCATGGTGGGTGAGTTCCAACGGCAGCATCACATTTTCAAGCGCGGTCAAGGAAGGAATCAGGTGAAAAGATTGAAACACAAAGCCAACCTTGTCCGCACGCAACGCCGCCCGACCATCCTCATCCAGAGCAGTTAACTCGTGCCCTCCCAGGCGAACCTGTCCGGACGTTGGTAAGTCAAGTCCTGCCAGAATACCCAGCAGGGTAGATTTGCCCGCACCGGAAACGCCTACGATTGCTACCCGCTCACCATGGACGACTTGCAGGCTGACATCATCCAGAATGGTTAACATTCCCTCCGGGCTGGCGACTATTTTGCTAAGATGCAGTGCTTCAAGCGCGAACGTATCCTGACTTGGGTTGCTGCTGTCTTTGTCTAGGGCGCTTTTGTCTATAGCGCTGTTGTCTATTTTGGGCTGATTTTTACTTGAGGTTTCCATGAGGTTCATTCTATCGCTTTTACTGGCTTCAATGAGTCTGATTTGCGTACCGACAGTCGCAAAAGAGGCTCCGGTGATCGTAATTCTGGGAGATAGCCTGAGCGCAGGTTATGAAATGGATAAAGAACAGTCCTGGGTGCACTTGCTGGAGTTACGCCTGGCAGAATACGGCTATACATTTCGCATATTGAATTCCAGCATCACAGGCGATACCACACAAGGGGGACTCGGGCGCTTACCGCGTTTGTTGGATCGTTACCAACCTGCACTGGTTATCATTGAACTGGGTGGAAACGATGGTCTCAGGGGAATCAACCCGGCAACGACCCGTGAAAACATGGAAAAAATGATCAGCGCAAGCCAGTCGGCCGGCGCCAGGGTACTGTTGGCTGGAATCAAACTTCCGCCTAACTACGGGCAGACCTATATAGAAGAATTTGAATCTATTTATGTTGATCTTGCCTGCAGGGCTTTTAATCCGGAACTCATGCAATCAGATGGAATCCACCCCAATGAAAACGGCCAACCGGCATTACTCGACAATGTCTGGCAGGTTCTGCAGCCTGAATTGGAAACAATGGTCAGCACTTCCGCCCAATGACTGTTGGTTGCACCTTCCATGGGTTATGCTTTGTTTGAAACTTCAACTGGAGAGTCACTTTGAAAAAAATTATTTTTGCAGCTATTGCCTTAACCTTCGCTGCCCAATCATTTGCCGTTACGATCCCTATAGCTGTGCGGGTCGCACAAAGCACGGATGGCGTGCACCGTTCCATTGAAGACAAAGCCCGTGATCGTTACCGGCATCCGATTGAGACATTGGATTTCTTCGATATCAAAGATGGTATGACGGTCATGGAAATCTGGCCGGGCGGCGGTTGGTATACTGAAATACTCGCGCCGGTGATGCGAGGCAACGGGCAACTAATCGAAGCTACCTGGGACCCGGAGGTGGAAGGACAACCACAGTACCGCTACGATTTGCCGAAGCAAATGGAAGCTATGTTTGCCGAGCACCCGGACATCTACGGTGAAGTAAAAACCATTTATTTCTCGCCCCCCGAATCCGCTTCACTGGGCGAGGCGGATTCGGTAGACGCCATTTTAACCTTTCGTAATATTCATGGCTGGATCACCAGTGGTGATGTTCAGGAGGTTTTCAACGAATTCGCCAGGGTCTTAAAACCCGGTGGAACTCTGGGCGTCGTACAGCACCGTGCGAACGCCGGCACCGATCCCCTGGTCACCGCAAAAAAAGGTTATGTTTCTGAACAGGCAGTGATAGATATTGCCAACAAGGCAGGGCTCAAACTGAGTAGTTCATCCGAAATCAATGCCAACCCGCTGGATACCAAAGACTATGCAGATGGTGTTTGGACACTGCCACCCAGCTATCAACTGGGTGACAAGGATCGGGACGTCTATACGGCCATTGGCGAAAGCGATCGTATGACATTGCGGTTTGAGAAGCCCGCCACGGCTGAATAGAAACTACCGGCTTGGTCATCTTTGAGAAGCTCAAGTACCTGATTACCGGCAGCCTGGTAATGCTGGCGGTGACGTTGAACACAGTGTTTAGCACACTGCTGGTTTTTGTGCTGGCAATCGTTAAGTTTCTTGCCCCCAAAGGGCGGGCAAGAAACACTGTCACCCGTTGGCTGTCGTCGGTAGGCGAGTACTGGATTTCGTTTAACTCGCTCATGGTCCGGCTGATTGGTTCGGTCCACTGGGATACCCGGATAGATGACGGCATAAGTCATGATTCGCGCTATCTCGTTTTTTGCAACCACCAGTCGTGGGTGGATATTCTGGTGCTGCAGCATGTGCTCAACAGGCGCGCACCATTCATGCGCTTTCTGCTTAAACAGGAACTGATCTGGGTGCCATTTCTGGGCTTTTGCTGGTGGGCACTGGATATGGCATTCCTGCGCCGTTACAACAAACAGCAAATGCTGAAAAACCCGCTGCTTCGCAACAAAGACCTGGAGAATGCAGCGCGCGCCTGTGAGAAACTGAAACATATCCCGGTTTCCATGATGACTTTTCCCGAAGGCACCCGTTTCACCACTGAAAAAAAGAGGCTGCAACGATCACCTTTTCTGCACCTTTTGCGCCCGCGTTATGGTGGCCTCGGTCAGATTTTGTATTCGTTTGATGATGCGCTGGAAAGCCTGATAGACGTATCTATAATCTACCCCGATGGTGTGCCTGATTTGTGGCAATTTGTATCAGGGCAGGTAAACAATATTTCGGTAGACATCAAATTACGATCGATCCCGGATGAGATACGTGGCAAGGACTTCAGGCAGGATACGGCCGCCAAAGCTGCCCTCAGGCAATGGATGGAAGCTATCTGGTCAGAGAAAGACAGTTTGATCAGTGCAGGCCTGGTGACAAAAAACCCCGGCGTTGATGCAACCGGCAACAATCTGATCATGCCGGAATGACGGCAACCGGATATGTCGGATAAAGGGCCGCAGCACGATCTACGAGCCTGGCAAAAAAGACAGACGGTCCGAAGACCGTCTGTCAGTAGCCTCGTGCGCAGAATTTCCTGCGCCACAGAAGAAGGGGGGGACTGTGTTAAGGCTACATCTATAAGCTTAATTTATTGAACTTATATATCAAGGGTTTTTTATCGCTTTAGCAAAAACACTTGATTCAGGTCATTCGTTTGTTTTATTCGATGCCCAATCGTTTATGCATAATGGGGCTGGTGGTAGTGTATTGCAGAAACACGCGTTTATCCGGATCCAGATGCTTCTGAACGCCGAAAGCGGCCAAGGCTGCTTCGTGAAAACCACTCAGGATAAGTTTTTTCTTTCCCGGGTAGGTATTTATGTCACCAACCGCAAATATGCCAGGCTCGCTGGTTTGAAACTTCTCTGTGTCGACGTTTATCGCCCGCTTTTCGATATCCAAACCCCACTCAGCGACAGGGCCCAGATTGGGTGAAAGCCCCCAGAATACATATACGTCATCGCAGTGCAGGTTATGCATCCCGCCCTGATCATCAGCAACCCGCAATCCCTGGAACTGTTCTCCGTCGGTTATTAATTCACGGACCATGCCATGAAACTCCACCAGTTTTCCCTGCTCAGCCAGCGCTTTCATTTTTGTAACCGAAGCTGGTTGTGGAGTAACCACACCTGATTTGAGTACTTACACAGCACCTGTACTTTGTACTGGCGGCGTAGTGTCTATCACTTATGAAATAGCTGACTTATGCACCACAGCAAGCATTACCAGAACCTTTACCATTACTGCACCTGCTGCCGTAGCCGTAACAGGACCTGAAAATGCCAATTTGAACAGCTGTGCTTTTGCCAATCAGGCAGCCTTAGATTTAGCTTTCACATCATGGATAAGTGATCAGTTTGAAACGTCCATCTTCCTTACGCTGAAGTTCCGTAACGGCCTGTGCCAGGTGAAACTGTGGATCAAAAGGTTTGATTTGCTCCATTAAGCGATCGACCAGTTCCTGGGCACCAATAACCGGATAAGCTGGAATATCATAAATGGGTTTTTCCGGATATAGTTCAGCGCATTGCCCACCTACCCTGGGCAGCGAATCCACTACGTGTGCGCGTATATCTAACAATCCAAGCTCAAATACCTGAAAAAGCCCTGCCGGGCCGGCACCGATAATGACGACATCTGTTTTAATTGACATAAATTCTTCCGTATTTTGAGCTGTTAGATGGACACCAGAATTGTGTACTTATATTGCAGAAGTATGTGGGCAGAGGGCGTAAAATCAAGGGTTGCCGGAACCAAGTATCCATGAGAACAATGAGAATGATGACCGGTCGGGTGTGATTGAGAGGAGATGATTGTCGTTATGACCGCAATAAATCTTGAAAAAACCTGGCTGGAACGACTACAGGATGAGTTCAGCAAATCCTATATGCAGGACCTGCGTGAATTCCTCGTCATCAGAAAACAGCACAGTGCGATCATTTACCCACCCGGGAAACAAATATTCAATGCCTTGAATTCAACCCCTTTTGATAAAGTCAAAGTGGTCATACTGGGGCAGGACCCTTATCACGGACCGGGACAGGCGCATGGTCTGTGTTTTTCAGTTTTGCCAGGGGTCAAAGTGCCGCCCTCGCTGGCTAACATCTACCGCGAGATTAACGCGGACCTTGGTTTGCCGATACCACGTCACGGCTATTTACAAGCGTGGGCGGAGCAGGGCGTACTGTTGTTAAATTCTGTACTTACCGTAGAGCGTGGTCAGGCGGGCTCACATCAAAACAAAGGCTGGGAAACTTTTACTGATGCGGTGGTGCACAAGCTGGAACAGAACCGCAAGCATCTGGTATTTATGTTGTGGGGCAGCTATGCACAGAAAAAAGGCTCGGTAATCGACGCCCGCAGGCATCTGATTCTCAAAGCTCCGCATCCCTCACCATTGTCCGCACACCGTGGCTTTCTGGGTTGTCGGCACTTCTCCAAAGCCAATCAATATCTGCAACAACACCAACTGCAACCGATTGACTGGTCGGTTCCGTCAATTTCTCTGTGAGCGCTCGCACTGATCAGCGCGAGTACAGAGCCCGCCAAAGCAGCTAGTAGAGAATCAACCACCCCAGACGCACCCAGATCGAAAACAGCATCACGGCACTGAGGATAAAAGCAACAAACCGGTGCATAACCCGATTGTAGCTAAGGTGGATGAAGCAATGAACGTAGCGCAGTACCACAAATCCCCAGGCCAGAACCACAACAATGGCATCCTGAAGCATCAGTGACATAGACACTAAAATAGCGAGATAAAATAGAACCGGGGTTTCAAATTGGTTCTGAAAATTATCGGATGCGGCAGCGGAGGATTTAAAGATTTGCTGTGAATGCTGCCTCCTGTCCACTGCCTGCGGATTGATTTTGTTACGCTTAAGTTCCGCAATACGTTGGCGGCCCATGGTATACAGCACAATGAATGTCAGCAGTACCTGAGCGAACAAAGGGTATAAAAGTGGCTTGAAGTACATGGTGCGATACTCTCGTGTTGTTGTCTCTCGTGTTGTTGTAATGATGGCCGGATGTTTCAGGCCTGGTTTTTTCCAGAGTTCGCCAGTTTTATCAAAGAATCACCGGTCAAGCGGTATTGCGTCCAGCCTGTCATGCCTTGAGCACCTAATTGCTCGTAAAATTTAATCGCAGGCTCATTCCAGTTCAATACCGACCAGTCCAGGCGCCCCATGTTGCGTTCGACTGCCAGAGTTGCCAGGTGTTTCAGTAACGATTTGCCTATGCCGTGGCTGCGGTGCTGCGGATACACAAACAGATCTTCCAGGTAAATGCCTGGGCGTGCAAGAAACGTTGAATAACTGGTAAAAAACAATGCAAAGCCTGCTGCTTGTCCGCCGAGCTCTGCGATCAGAACTTCAGCCGCCGGATGCTCGCCGAACAAGGTGCGTTGGATATCCTGAACGCTACCTACAACTTCGTGTTCAAGCTTTTCGTAACGCGCCAGCCCATTGATAAAGTCCAGAATCAGCTCAGCGTCATCTGCGGTGGCTTTGCGAATATGCGTGGTTTGTGACATTCAAGGCTCCCTTGGGTAAAAGTCGTGCAGCACCATAACAGACCAACTTTTAAAAGTCGTGCAGCATCATAGCAGACCAACTTTACCGTGATCTTAATAGGGGAGGAATCTTTTATTTATGAGGGCATTCAAAAAAGTGGCGACCTTTGCGAAAGTTCCGGGCTGGGAAAACAGTCACAAAAGCCGCCGCTGTAAACTTGTTACCAGTCGTATTCGCCGCGCCGATAAGAACGGTATCTGGAGGGCGGATCGTAAAGAGCAGCGTCGATGATCGACCACAAGTGGATAACCCAGCCAAGCAATATCACCCACAGAACGATTGAGGTAACAAACATGAAGCCTGCCAGAATCCAGCGACCCTGCAACAGTTGTCCCAACCCTGGAATAAAGAAACTGCACAATGCGGCAATTACGTTGCCTGCGGAACCTCGAGCCATTACCTATCTCCTTTTAAATCTGTAAACTTGCTAAGATATATGCAGATTTCATGCCAGTATTGAAATGCCGCATGTTTGCTCGCTTTGGTTAGCAGTTGCAGTCGCTAACTGCGCAGTTAAAGCAGCCCGGGTTGGCTGATTTGCAAGT
>CAJDWJ010000049.1_pt1 | contig 17887 bp, 10 predicted proteins | sample 7391551 | NCBI WGS metagenome assembly CAJDWJ01 (sample SAMEA7055723, study PRJEB34461) | soil metagenome | biome: terrestrial ecosystem; feature: Peninsula; material: soil | place: Antarctica | collected 2016
ATGGTATGCGGATCGCGATCAGCAGCTTCTGCACTATATTGGCGGCGGGTGGCAGTCATCCGTGAGCGGCGTATTCTTTGAAACCCATAATCCTGCCAGTGGGCAAGTGCTGGCTAAAGTGGCTGATGGCGCTAGTGAAGATGCTGATCGTGCGGTTGCTGCAGCCGCTAAAGCTGCGCCTGACTGGGCGGCATTGAGCTGCCATCAACGTGCACGTTATTTGTATGCAATCGCCCGGCAAATCCAGAAACACAGCCGCTTGTTTGCGGTACTGGAAAGCCTTGATAACGGAAAACCAATTCGGGAATCTCGCGACATAGATATTCCGCTGGCAGCGCGTCACTTCTACTATCATGCCGGCTGGGCGCAGGTACGTGATCGGGAGTTGCCCGGCGTTAAACCGTTAGGCGTGGTTGGTCAGATCATCCCATGGAATTTCCCGCTCTTGATGGCCTCATGGAAGATTGCACCGGCTTTGGCGATGGGTAATACCGTGGTTTTGAAGCCGGCTGAATTCACATCATCTACTGCGGTGCTGCTGGCGCAGATTTGCGAGGAAGTCGGTTTGCCGGATGGTGTGTTCAATTTACTCCTGGGTAATGGCAAAGCAGGGCAGGCGCTGGTGGCGCACCCGGATGTCAAAAAGATTGCTTTCACCGGTTCCACCGGGGTGGGGCGGATATTGCGCCGTGTAACTGCCGGCAGCGGTAAAAAGTTGACTTTGGAGTTGGGTGGAAAATCTCCATTCATCGTCTATGAAGACGCCGACCTCGACAGTGTAGTGGAAGGGCTGGTGGATGCCATCTGGTTTAATCAGGGCGAGGTGTGCTGTGCCGGCTCCCGCTTGCTGGTACAGGAATCCGTGGCGGACAGGCTGTTGGAGAAAATCAAAATCCGCATGTCCAGACTGGTGGTAGGCGACTCGCTCGATAAAGGCATTGATATCGGTGCGGTGGTTGATCCGACACAGTTAAAGATCATCACGAGCATGGTGAAAATGGGTGCGGATGAGGGCGGTCAGGTGTGGCAGCCGGATATTGTTCTGCCCGAAGGTGGCAGTTTTTTTCCACCCACCCTGATCACAGACGTGCAGCCATCGTCAACACTGGCCCAGGAAGAGATCTTCGGCCCGGTGCTGGTAGCAATGACGTTCAGGACGCCTGCAGAGGCGGTGGCGCTGGCCAATAACAGCCGTTACGGGCTGGCTGCCAGCGTCTGGACAGAGAATATCAACCTGGCGCTGGATGTGGCGCCGAAGCTCAAGGCTGGCTCGGTTTGGGTCAACTGCACCAATGCCTTTGATGCGGCCGCCGGTTTTGGTGGCTTCAGGGAATCCGGTTTCGGCCGTGAGGGCGGCAAGGAAGGACTGTACGAATATGTAAAAGCAGATTGGGAGACCCGTCTGCACGACAAACCGGTCTATCCACTGGTCAGTTACAGTAAGGAGAAGGCTGCGAAAAAGCCCAATGTCGTGGCGATAGATCGCACCGCCAAGCTCTATATCGGTGGCAAACAGGTGCGGCCTGATGGTGGTTATTCTTTGCTGGCGCATGATGCTGAAGGCCATGCCATCGCTGAGTTTCCATTAGGTACGCGCAAGGATATCCGTGATGCGGTCGAAGCTGCCAGACAGGCTGAGGGCTGGACACAAACCAGCGCGCACAATCGCGCTCAGGTGTTGTACTTTATTGCAGAAAACCTGCAGGTCAGGGCTGCTGAATTTATCGCCCGTATCATGCAGCTAAGTGGCAAACGTAAACGTGCAGCCACCGCTGAGCTGGATCTTTGTATCAGCCGCATTTATACCTACGCAGCCATGGCGGACAAATACGACTCACAAGTGCATTCGACGCCGTTCCGTAACGTTACATTGGCGATGAAGGAGGCTTTGGGTGTAATCGGTATTGTGGCGCCGGAGGAAGCCGGCCTGTTGGGTCTGATATCCACCGTCATGCCCGCGATTGCCATGGGCAACCGTGTGGTGCTGGTGCCATCGCGTCAATACGCTTTGCTGGCAACTGATTTTTATCAGGTGTTGGATACCTCAGATCTACCTGGAGGCGTAATTAATATCGTTACCGGCGAGCAGGATGAACTAACGGTTGAGTTGGCCAGGCATTATGATATTGAGGGCTTATGGTACTGGGGTACACAGGAAGGCAGTACCCTGATTGAAACCGAAGCCGCGGCAACCATGAAGCGCACCTGGGTTAATTACGGCAAGTTCCACGACTGGGAAAATTCGGAACAGGGCGAGGGTGAGGTGTTTTTACGCAAAGCTACCGAGATCAAGAACATCTGGATTCCTTACGGCGAGTAGATCTGAGGGTGGCCGTAACACACGAGAGGAGATGTCTGGCCACCGGGCACGCGTATCCGGCCGAAGAGGCACGTAGCAGACATCAGTGCGAGGAGCGAATCTAAAAGTAGGCGAGAGCAGTGAGGAGGCTAAAGTTCCTGCTCCGCTTGTTCAAGCGCTTCGCTGGCTTCCAGCCATTGCCATTCAAAATCATCCAGCTCAGATTTAAGCTCCGCCTGCTTTTGCAGCAATTCCTTCATTTCCTGTTGGCGGCTGGTATCGCTGTATAGCGTTTCATCGTGCAGGCTGATCTCGATGTCAGTCAGTGCAGTTTTACGCTGGTGCATGGCTTTTTCAATACTTCTGACCTTGTCGCTGAAAGGCTTCAGGGCTTGGCGCCTGGCTGCTTCCTGCTGGCGGTTTTGCTTTTTACTGGCAGCAGGTGGCGCCGAAGTATCGCTGTTAGTGGTTTCGTTGATTTCGGAATCCTGTAGCTTCAGCCAATTCGGGTAGTCATCGATCGACTGGTCAAACTCCTGGAGCTTGCCATCGTGCACCACATAAAGGCTGTCACAGACGCTACGTATCAAGTGCCGGTCATGCGAAATCACCAGCAAAGCGCCACTGTACTCCACCAGCGCCATGCTCAGCGCCTGACGCATATCAAGGTCCAGATGGTTAGTGGGCTCATCCAGCAGCAGCAGGTTGGGTTTCTGCATCACCAACAACGCCAGTACCAGGCGGGCTTTTTCACCACCGGAGAAGGGAGCTACCTTTTCATCTACCCGCTCACCGCGAAAACCAAAGTGGCCGAGCCGGTTGCGCAGATCCAGTTCGCGTGCAGTCGGATCCTGTTGCTGCAAGTGCCACAGGGGGCTGCAATCCATGCGCAATAATTCCAGTTGGTGCTGGGCAAAATAACCGATCCTGGTGTGTTTGTTGAGGGTTCTTTCACCACTCAGAAGTGTGCTTCCATCCACCAGCGTTTTAACCAGCGTGGATTTACCCGCCCCGTTTGCACCCAACAGCCCGATGCGATCACCAGCACTGATGCGCAGCTGAATCTCATCGACAATAACCTGTTCGCCGTATCCGACCGCTACGTCTTCAAGCTGCTGTAAGTGTTGCGGTTGACGGTCAGGCTCTTCAAACTGAAAATGAAATTCTGAGTCCACGTGCGCTGCTGCAATATGCGACATTCGCTCCAGCATTTTGATACGGCTCTGCGCCTGTTTGGCTTTCGAAGCCTTATAACGAAATTTATCAACAAAGCTTTGTATATGTTTGATTTCTCTTTGTTGTTTAACATGCATTGCCTGTTGCAATGCCAGTTGTTCTGCACGTGTGTCCTCAAACTGGCTGTAGTTCCCTGTGTAGGTTTTTATCGTCTGGTGTTCGATGTGAGCAATGTGAGTACACAGGTCGTCAAGGAAATCACGGTCATGCGATATAAGAAGTAAAATGCCGGTATAGGATTTCAGCCAGCGCTCCAGCCAGAGAATAGTGGGTAGATCAAGGTGGTTGGTTGGCTCATCCAGCAGCAGAATATCTGACCTGCACATCAAGGCCTGCGCGAGGTTCAGACGCATACGCCAGCCGCCGGAAAACTCATTCACCGGTTTGCGCACATCATCAGTTGCAAACCCGAGCCCATGCAGCAACCTTCCAGCACGTGTTTCTGCGGTAAAACCATCTATCGTGTCCATCTGCTCGTAGAGGCTGTGCAGACGTTCATCGTGATGTTCAGCTGACTCCAGTTCACGGATTTGAGCCTGGACTTCACGTAGTACCTGATCACCATCCTGAACGAACTCAATCGCCGCTATTGTGGTGGAAGGGCTTTCCTGAGCGACATGTGCAATAACATCTTTCGGGTTGATTTGCAGGCTACCGGCGTCGCTTTCCAGCTGCCCCAGAAGCAGGGAGAATAACGAACTTTTACCGCTGCCATTTATACCAATAAGGCCCATGCGCTGGCCGGCATGCACCTGCAGGTTGGCATGCTCCAGTAACAGCTTGACGCCGCGACGTAGTTCTATGTCGTTGAGTTGTAACATGGGATAATCTGGCTAATCCGGGTCGGGGTTTACTTTCGCGTCGAGGCTGGTATCAGCGCAGATCCGCAGATTCGCAAATCTCAGGACTCAGGCTCAGTTGTTCGCCTGTGCGGCTGCGCATGACGAGTTTCGGCGGCTTCCCCTCCTGCAACAAAAGGATTGCTGCCCCTCCTGCTCCTTGACCCCCATCGAGGCTAAGCCAGGCGGGTGGCAGATCATCCATAGACCCTGGCCGCCAGGCCACCGCGAGCAGAAAGCCCGTGTTGTCGCCAGTTGAAATCATCGGCGCGGTAGAAGCGTCTGTTGCCGTTGCATAGCCACGTTGAAGCAGATGACCGGCATTATCAAACAGAATCTGGAACAAGCCTGGCGACGTTGCATCCACGCGGCGACTGCTGTGCGTGAAGCGAATCGATTGGTCGGCACCGACGACAACAAAGTACAGCGGCTGATCCGGCGCCTCCGGTACAAGAATTTCCAGAGGTTCTTTTGCAGCGCAGTTGAGAGTTTCTACGGCTCGTGAGAACTGGGCTGCTTGCGCACGCAGGAGCGTGAACAACTCCTCACGCTGACAGGCGGATAACGGCGTAATACCGGGCACCTCGTCGCTCACAGGCTGACGACAGTCACCAAGCTGACCGGGTTCGACCACCGTCTCGTCAATGACATCGGCGTAACGGGAAACGAAATAATCATTCTGCGAATCATCGCGTAACAGTGAGCGGCCGAGTGGAAAGACGACGTTGCTATCAACATGCAGCAGATCCAGCACGGTCGGTGCGAGGTCATAGCCGGCGCCATGTGTTTGTTTCGCGATGGGCGCATCCGCATCGATGACAATCAGCGGAAGTCGACGATCAGTCACCGCATCCTCGCCGAACAGGAGCTTCATGGCCGGATTTGGAAAAATCTGGTGGTCGCCGGTAATTACCAACGTCGTGTTTTTGTCCAGCCAGCCTTCGGAGGTCAGGCGCTCAATCCAATGTGTGATCAACTGATCGGTACAGTGAACGGCATTGAGAAAACTCTCCTTACCGTCACGATACGGTTGGCACTCTTTGTAGAGAAAACCCGGCAGGTGGGTGCCGATGGTCAACAAGGTCAGGTTGTACGGTTTGCCGCTTGCCTTCAGGGCTTTCAGTTCTTCGAATGATTGCTCGAACAGGTCGGCATCACTCAGGCCCCACATGCCTTCAGGCTGGTACAGCCCCTGCTCCATCCAGTCGTAGATACCCATCACCTTGTCGTAGCCGTGGGCGGTAAGAAAAGCCCCCTTGCCGGCAAACCCTTTGTCGGCCCCGCCAAGAAAGCTTTGCTGATAGCCGGCGGCCTGCAAGACATCGCCGAGACAGGGCAGGTTGTCAGCAAGATTCTCAGAGCTGGCCATCCAGTCGCTGCCCTGTTCGAAGGGAAACAGCGTGCCGCACATCGAGTTCACGATGCCTTCAATGGTGATATAGCTGCTGGCATGCAAGTGGTCGACCAGACTGTGCTGATCCACCAGTCGGCGCAGGTTTGGCATCAGATCCGGATAGCGGGGCGACTCCACCAGGGTCAACCCGCCGGATTCGATATACAGCAGGATGAGATTCTTTGGTGTCGATGCCGGCTTCGCCACCAGCGTGTCTTTGCTCGGTGGTGACAAATGGATTAGCGGACTTTTCTGCCACAGCGCAAGCCGTTCTGCTGGAATGTGGAAGTCATGCGTGCCGAACCATTTGTCGGTGGCCGCGGCCAGGCGCCATTCCGGTAGCGTACTGTAGCCAGTGAGCAGGGCGATCAGTGACAGGCCGACAATAAGGGCAACCACTTTGCTGCTGGCTTGGGGCAGGCGTCGCACTGAAGCGACAATCAGCAGCGCCAATCCGATGAGGCCGGTGAACAACAGAATGAACAACCATTGATATTGTTCCCAAGCGACGCCGATGGCTTCGCTCCCGAAGTGGAGGAAAAACTCGTCGGTAAAACCACGTCCGGAAAACATCACCAGACCGAAAAACAGAATGCGGATAAAAAACAGGATCAAAATGACGGCGGCCAGCAGCCACCATCCAATGCGGCGGCGGCCGATAAGCGATGCCGTCGCAATCATCAGTCCCAACAGGCCAAGCGTGGCCAGCGCGTGCTCGACTCTGATGCCGGTTCCGGCCAGTTCAGCCCAACCCCGGTCCGCCGGAAGCAGCAGCGCGATCAGGACGACCGACCAGAAAAACGCGGGATGATGCAATGCCTTTCGGATAGTGGTACGGATCTTCGGCATTTTCGTTCCGGCGGTATGAGGGTGAGAACAAAAAAATCGGGGTCAAAGAACGAACCATGATTTTGAATTATGCATAGTATACAGCAGGCGTGAGTCAAGGCTCAATACTCGAACCCGGCGCGTATTGACTCAAGTCAGATGTAACACTTCGGAGAAGTAAAGCAGCATCGTTGGCCCAATTTGGTGAGTCCCAGGTACTGTACACGCCCAAAAGCGATACAATGGTGGCTGGAATGGTGACAAACCGAATTTTGGCCACAGTTTGGTGTCCAAACTTCCAACTCAATCCGGTACCGAACTTAATGTGTGATTGCTGTGAGTGCCAACCCCGAGTAGAGAAGTGGTATATTGTCTATTATCCGATTACGTCGGTATCCTTGAGCCTATTTAATGAATTCAGATCAATCAGTACCAGTCAAAGACGATATTGAGCCGGCGGCACCTGTTAAGGGCCGCAAGCAACTCAGTCTGCTGAGCTTCAATATTCAGACGGGTGTTGAAACTAATGAGTTTCACGAATATGTGACCAAAAGCTGGAAACACCTGCTGCCTTTGCGTGAGCGCGTTTCCAACCTGAACCGTATTGCCGATCTGATCAAGGACTATGATGTGGTGGGCTTACAGGAAGTCGATTCCGGCAGCCTGCGCACCGGCTTTCTCGATCAAACCGAATACCTGGCGCATCAAGGGCGTTTTCCGCATTGGTTCCGTCAGGTTAACCGCAGTTTCGGCAAGATTGCCCAGCACAGTAACGGCCTGCTCAGCAGGCTGGAGCCGAGCGCGGTGATTGAACATAAATTACCCGGCTTGCGTGGCCGTGGTGCAATGCTGGTTGAGTATGAGACCAATGAAGACCCATTGGTTGTGTGTATCATGCATCTGGCGCTGGGTAAGCGGGCACGTACTTTGCAGATGTCTTACATCAGTAACCTGGTCAAGGAGTATTCCCAACTTGTGGTGATGGGCGACTTCAACTGTGGTACTCAGGCGCACGAATTGCAGCAATTGGTACAAAATACGCACCTGCGATTGCCGACCGAAGATCGACACACGTTTCCGAGCTGGCGCCCCAAGCATAAATACGATCACATTCTGGTGTCGGAATCACTGCAAACGAAATCGGCCGAGGTGTTGAGTGCCACCCATTCTGACCATCTGCCTATCAGTGTGACCATTGTGCCGCTGTATGACCAGTTTGCGGGTTCACGTACCAATTTCATGTATCTGAAATTGCTGTTGGAGTCAGGGCTGGAGATCAAATTTCTCAGTCAGGATTTCAAACGCATCGAACCCTATTCAAGTGAACTTAACCAACTGGATATTGAAACACTGGATGGCGAGTGGTTTGCCGTCAACTGGGAGCAGTGGCTGCGGGATAACGGTCAGGGCATTGATTATGTATTCATCAATAAGCCTGAACCTGCCAGTATGTTTTTGCCGGCGATCAGACGACTGACCAATGCCGCCATTATTTATCAATGCCATGATTTGCATTACCTCAGGCTACGGCGAAAAGCTGAGCTGGAAGGTGATCAGGCGCTGATGGATAAATCCATCGCACAAGAAAAGCAAGAGGCGTTCATTTTTTCCAGCAGTGATGTGGTGTTGACCTTTAGCCATGATGAAGAATTGCTGATTAAAGAAAAATTTCCGCATAAACCTGTTTTTACAGTTCCATTGTTCTTCTTCGAACAAGAAAATTTGCCTCCGGGCCATGGTGTTGATGGTCCCACCGATTTTACTGGCAGAAGAGACCTGCTATTTGTGGGCGCCTGCGCGCATGCCCCTAACCTGGATGCCATTGAGTGGTTCAGCAAGGAAATATTTCCACTGATTCAGGCTCAGCTACCTGATATTGAGCTCAATGTGGTTGGCACGGAACCCCCCAAAGAGATCCTGGCGTTAAACAGTAAGTCGATTCATATCCTGGGCAAGGTCAGTGATATCGAGCTTCAGCAGTTGTATGCAAGCACCAGGCTGACGGTTATCCCCCTGCGCTTTGGTGCGGGCGTCAAAGGCAAAGTGATTGAATCATTGCACCAGGGCGTGCCGATAGTTTCTACCAGCGTTGGGTTGGAAGGTATCAGGGATATTAAAAACCTCTTCAGCGCCCATGACAAACCCGCTGAGTTTGCTGAAGCATTGGTGGCCCTGTATAACGATCATCCACGTTGGCTTGCGTTAAGTGAGCAAGGTAGACAATTTGTCAGGCAGAACTTCACCGCTGGCAAAACTGCGCAGTTGATGAACGAGATCCTGAGTATTTCACAGCAGGAAGCAGCCGGTCGCGCGGCCGATATTGCATTAACCGTTACGAGTCACCGCAGCGCGCCGCGTTTGATCGCCTTTTACCTGCCGCAGTATCACCCGATACCGGAAAATAATGAGTGGTGGGGCGAAGGTTTTACCGAGTGGCATAACGTGAAGGCCGCCCGGCCGCTGTTTGCCGGCCACTACCAACCCCACGTGCCGGCAGATCTGGGCTACTACGATTTGCGCGAGGTTCAGACACGTATTGCCCAGGCCGAATTAGCTCAGCAGTATGGCATAGAAGGTTTTTGCTACTATCACTACTGGTTTAATGGCAAACGCTTGCTGGAACAGCCGTTGCAGGATCTTCTGGCATCGGGGCAACCGGATTTTCCGTTCTGCCTGTGCTGGGCCAATGAAAACTGGACGCGCCGTTGGGATGGCGAAGATCGGCAGATTCTGATGCAGCAGGTTTACAGCGAATCAGATGATCGCGAGCATATTCGCAGTTTGTTACCCGTTTTTGAAGACCGGCGCTATATCCGCGTAAACGGCAAGCCTTTGTTCATGGTTTACCGCACACAAGATATGCCCGATCCTGGACGAACTGCCGGGATCTGGCGGGAAGAGGCCAGAAAAGCTGGCGTAGGTGAATTATATCTGTGCCGGGTAGAAGGTAAATACAATGATGACCCCCGGGATATCGGCTTTGATGCTGCATTGGAGTTTGCGCCCGACTGGTGGAATAAAGGATCACAACTCAAATCTGACTCAGGATTGTTGCCATCTGAAGATGCGGGTCTGAAAAAAGTGTGCGCCAACAATTATGTGCACTCCTATCAATCTATGGTCGACACCATGATGGCAAAGGCCAACCCTGCTTATAAATGGTTTCGCTGCGTAACACCAAGCTGGGATAATCGCGCAAGGCGCAAGCATGGAGCCAATATCTTCGTTGGTTCGAGTCCGGACAGGTACAAAGCCTGGCTGCGCAGGGCGATTGAAAATACCAATGCCCGTTTGCTGGGTGAGGAGAGAATTGTTTTCTTGAATGCGTGGAATGAATGGGCCGAAGGCTGCCATCTGGAGCCGGACGAAAAATACGGTCATGCATGGCTGGAGGCGACCCGTGAGGCCGTCCGGGAAAGTAAACAGGCACTCAACTCAAAGCGTGCGGGTGCATCAGATGAAGTTCGAATCGGGCGTTTGCAAAGCGAATTGATCAACTACAAATTTCGCATGAACGAGTTGGAAGGGCAGGTGGCCCGGCGCGATCAAGAGATAAAAGATATGTTGTGCTCGACCAGTTGGCGGGTTTCGGCACCTGTACGGTGGGGCAAACAGGCGCTGATGAATATAAAGCGAAAGTTTTCGTCTTGAGAGACAGAAAGCCAAATTTATGACTCGCGCCATTGCTTTTTACCTGCCCCAATACCACCCGATTCCGGAAAATGATGAATGGTGGGGCAAAGACTTTACCGAATGGACCAATGTCCGCAAGGCGGTACCGCTTTACCGCGGCCACCTGCAACCGAAGCAGCCGGGCGAGCTTGGCTACTATGATCTGCGCGATGAATCCGTCCGCATCGCACAAGCGGACTTAGCGCGGGCAGCGGGTATCGAAGGGTTCTGCTATTGGCACTATTGGTTTGCAGGAGAGCGACTGCTGGAGCGACCATTTGCAGAGGTTCTGGCGTCCGGCCAACCGGATTTTCCATTTTGTATGGGCTGGGCAAATGAAAGCTGGGCAGGTGTCTGGCATGGCAACCCGGAGCAGATACTCAAACAACAGACTTACCCTGGTGCTGAGGACGAGCAGCGTCATTTTGAATTGCTCGAGCCAGCTTTTCACGACCCTCGATACTTGCGGATTGATAACAAACCAATATTTTATGTCTACAAGCCGGGGCTGATTCCCGAATGTCGGAAATTTGTTGACCACTGGCAGAATCTGGCGATAAAGTCCGGGCTTAACGGTATATATTTTATCGGTGAGGATGTGCAACTCGACACTGATCCGTGGGACTATAAGGCCAACGGCTTTGATGCTGTTTCCGCTAACAGCCCCGGCACTGCATTTTTGCGTTTGGCGAAGAAGCGTTTTCAGTTGCGCTTTCTGATGCCACGCTTGCTACATAAAATACAGAATAATCCGGTACTGCATAAGTACAAAGATTTTATTGAACACAACAAAGTCCAGCCCGGGCATGATGATTTCTACCCGAGCGTGGTGCCCAACTGGGACAATTCCCCGAGAGTAGGACGCAACGGCTTCGTTTTGACGGGTTCAACACCAAGCTTGTTCCGACAGCACTTGCAGCAGGCGGCCCAGCAGGTTTCCCATCGGCAGGAAGACCACCGTGTGGTATTTATTAAATCCTGGAATGAGTGGGCAGAAGGCAATTATCTGGAGCCGGATAAGGAGTGGGGACATGCTTACCTGGAAGTGTGCAAAGACGTTCTTATCTGATGTAAGTCTTACAAGTTACCTGTAAATCCCGCAGTCCCCGAGCCTGAATCGGCTCAAGTCTATAACCCGTACCCATCAGAAATCAGCCCGTCAGGTAGCTCTGCCTGTCTGGCATGTATATTGCATTTATATCTGTGAAGACGATAAAGATGCGGTCGGCGCGTCAAACGATGATTACCAGATTCCGCTCATTGACAGAGCACTGATTTGATTCCCTCCGGCTCCGCCCCAAGCGAGCTGGGATTTCCCGCCACCCCTTCCCCTGGGTGGTGGGATTTTTTTACTTATCTGGAAGTCAAAGGTCGGAGTTCAGAGCTCAGTCGAACCTGCAATCAGCAGCCGAAACCCGCAATCAGCAGGTGTTCAGTTTCTGTTAAGGCTGGCTGTGACAATCTTTGCAACATGCAATAATCAGTAAAAAATTTGGAGATACAATGATTAAATACCTGACTCGAGTAACGCTAATCGTAACGGCAGCACTTTTATTAGCTGCGTGCCAGACTACGAATCCGTATACACAAGAATCGCAAACATCCAAAGCTGGCAAAGGCGCCGCCATAGGTGCCGCGGCCGGTGCTGTGGCCGGTTTGATTACCGGTAGCAGCAGCCGTCAGCGACGTAAAAATGCACTTATAGGATTAGGTGTGGGTGCATTGGCCGGTGGCGGCGTGGGCTATTATATGGACCAACAGGAAATGAAGCTCCGGAAGCAGCTTGAAGGTACCGGTGTCAGTGTTACCAGACAGGGTGATCAAATCAAGTTGAACATGCCGGGTAACGTGACCTTTGAATCCAATCAGTCAGACATCAATGCACGCTTTTACCCGGTACTCGATTCAGTAGTTACTGTGCTGCAGGAGTTTGATAAAACCCTGGTGGAAGTCAGTGGACATACTGACAGCACTGGCGATGACAAGATTAACAATCCCTTGTCTGAGCGTCGCGCCACCAGTGTTGGCAGCTACCTGATGTCACGTGGTGTGATTCCGCAGCGGATTGAATCATATGGTGCCGGCAGTTATTATCCGATAGCAGACAACAGTACGGTTGAAGGGCGTTTGTTGAACCGTCGGGTTGAGATCATGCTGGTGCCAGTGACCAACTCCTGATTTGCGTTAGCAGCAAAAACAAAAGGCCGGATGCGACCCGCTTGTGCATCCGGCCCTTTTTATTCCTGCTTTTTGGGTAGCTGCAACAAGCCGGTATCATCGAATTGCGGTGGCATTTGTAAATGGTAGCCTTGTTCCTGAAGATTTTTCATCACTTCATTTACATCTTCATAAGCCAGTTTACGGTCTTTGTTAAGTTCCAGATTCATCACGAATGCAGGCTCTCCAAACACCTTTTTCAGAGAAACAGGCAAGTCGTCATAGTCGTGCCCGTCCAATAAATAGATATAAGTGAAATCCTTCTGGCTGGAGCGCAAAACACTGCAATTCATAGCGGGGGTTCCTTGTGAAATTACTGAACACATCAATCACCCATTATAACTTGAAGTAATTTATGGCCTGCAGGTAATCAACACTTAAAATGGTCAGGATCCGTTGCTATCGATAAATTGTGGCATCAGTTCCTTGCACAAAGCTGCAGCAGCCACATCATAGCGGGTCATATCTTCAAGGAACTCTGCCAAATTGTATCTTGGCTGGTTTTCGGGTTGCTTGGCAATCGCTCTGCTCGACTTCCACAGCTGCTTTCCACTTTGATCAGTTAGTGTGATGAGAAGCCCTAAAATGGGTTGAGCACCATTTGATGCAACCCCGTAGGTACTGAAGCCGTATTGAGCAATGACAATGTCAAATACTGCATCAGCACTTTGCATGTTATCAACCAGGCGGGTGGACCAATAGGGATCATCCTGCAACGCTTGCTTAACGCAATCTGAAGTAACGACATCAAGGTGGGTGGCGGACTTGAATTTATCTGTGATTTCCTGATCCTCAGCAGCAGATGCAGCTGAAGCAATCAGCGCACCTATAATGCCACCAAAGGTGCCTGCCAGAGCTTTGCCTGCCGTGTTGTGGGTGGCCGCAGGTCCATATATAACATTATTGTTGACGGCAACCGTTGCCAGGTGACCTGCTTTTTTCGCGCTTAATGCAGCGGCGCAACCGGTTAGCAGCAATAATATAAATATCAGGATAACAAAGAAAATACGTTGCATGGAAAGAGCCCCCTTTTTCCAGTTTTAAAGCCCGACATCAAATCACCCAAATTCTGCACCAGCGCTGCTAAGGCTATTTGCTTGAGCGACGTACCGGCAACACGACTTGTGAGCGATATTCACTGCTGTGATGCAAGTTGTTACGGGCGACCACGCCTTCAGATTCATCGTAGTTATTTCCACCGGTGTTCAGGTTGCGCATGTACTGCGGAAACTTACTGGATGAAACCTCCACGCGAATGCGGTGGCCGGCCCCAAATTCATAGCTGGTCGACATGGCTGTGGGATTAAGCTCGTAAACCTCGCCTTCGCGCATAAATACCTGTTGGTCAAATCCGTTGCGATAGCGGGCTCGAAGAATCGTGTCGTCGATGTTGTAGGCGGTACCGTCCGGATAAACATCCACCAGCTTGATGGTGAAATCTGTGTCTTTAGCATCTGATGAAACAAACAATTTGGCGCGTATAAAGCCGGTAACATCCAACGCTTCTTTCAGCGGTTCGCTGGAATAGACCAGCACATCGGCCCGGGCTTCTATTCCCCGCTGATCATAACTTCCGCCCAGCGCTGCACCGGCATTGCAGCAAACCCCGCCACCCAGGGCCGGTACCGGATTCATCGGGTCGTAAGTAAAGCTATCGCTGCCTGAGTTTTCGGCGGCTGATTCAGAGAGAATGCCATCGCCAAATACGCTATTGGCTTTGCCACTGCTGTGCAGATACAAAGTCATGGGTTTAACATCATCCGGTGGCCAGCTATTGGCTGATTCCCATTGATTACGTCCCATGGTGTAGAACTGCAATCAGGTCTTCGTACTCAGGTGTCCTGAAAAAGCCACAGTGCAGTGTGGGTGCAATTAGCACGTACTGACCCTCACGCACCGATTTTTGACTGGCATTTTCACGTACGTAATTGAACAACGTCAGGTTGGGCCCCTGGCTGACATCAAACCAGCTGTTGAACCAGAAGGCCGGGACGCCAAAATCATCGCCATCATGATACAGGCCACCTTTGTACCAGGCCGGATCATTGGGTGTGCGCGTCATTAAGTCACTTCCCGGACCTTCATTGGCACCTGCTTCTTTGAGCCAATCGATGGCCGGCAGTTTGCGCAAATGCTCAGCCCAATCCAGTTCGGGCATGTCAGCAGCCAAGTCATAGGATTTGCGCAAACGCTGTAATTGTTCCTGGCTGAGTCCGGCTGGAAACTGTGGACGAATGTTCTGTTGCACAGAAGACAGCCAGACGCTCATTAGCGTTTGATGAACCCCACCTTTAAAGAAATTGCCTTGTTCGTAGAACTCACCCATACGGCCGATGCCGGCACCGGCGGCCATGGGTACCATCGCTAAGTGCGCCGGATGATTAAGTGATGCCAGTGCCATCTGCCATTCGGCAGTTGATGAACAGCCCAGAGTCGCTACCTTGCCGTTGGACCATCCCTGTTCTGCAATCCAGCTCAGCGAATCGTAACCGTCGGTACGGGGCCTGCCCAGAATTTCCCACTCACCTTCCGAGTAGTAACGACCGCGTTCGTTTTGCACCACGTAGGCATAACCGTGCTCGATGGCTTCAATGGCCATTTCCAGAGCGCCGCCAGAAATTTTATTGAAGTTATATGGAGTCTTGGAAAAAATGACCGGAAAAGGTCCGTCACCCCTGGGACGGTAAACATCGGTTGCTAATTTAATGCCGTCCCGCATTGGCACCATGATCATGGTGTCTGACTCGGAAATAGACTTGAACCTGGCGACATTCGGATCGGGCTTTTCAGGTGCTGCCTGAGCTGGACCCCCCGGGAAACCCGCAAACAGCATCAGCGTAATGATTCCGACAACGGTATTACGCGATGTCGGTTTTTTTTTGAGTTGCGACATAGTCAATTGAACTCCTTCCGAACAGGGCCGGTCAATTAGCACCAAATTTAAATCTGAACCGTCAATTTTTAGTGTATCGAACTACGACGACTACTGTCTGGCTGAATCGCTGGCCGTTCTGATAGCTTTGAATTCAGAGCCATCCTTCCATTGTGGCCAGCGCTTTGAATCGCCCAGGTCTCTTACGATCGTGTGGAATAGCTCAATGTCCATTACCGCACCGCGCAGATCCCAATCCGGACTCCAGCTATCGCAGGTCTGGTGATAGCAGTTGCCGGTGTATTCCGCAATCCAGGCATCGCCGGCCTCACGACCACCTTCCACCAGATCAGAACCGCCAGCAATACCCATAATAATTAGTACAGGCACACCTTTGCTTGCGAGAGAGAAGTGATCGGCACGGAAGAACAGGCCGTTTTCAGGCAGGTTTTCGGGTGTAACCACGCGGTCTTGTAAGGCCGCGGCACGAGCCAGATCATCCTCCAGGTCGCTTTGGCCTTCGCCCACCAGAATTACATCTTTGGCTGGACCTGCAGTTTGTAAAATATCCAGGGTGAGATTGGCAACGGTTTTTTCCAGCGGATATATGGGGTCTTCGACATAAGCCGCAGAGCCGAGCAGACCACTTTCTTCAGCAGTCCAAACGGCGAAAACCACGCTGCGCTCAAGTGGCTCTTCGGCTTTTAATATACGTGCCAGTTCCAATATGCCGGCGGTGCCCAATGCATCGTCATTGGCACCGGGGCGCACGGTGCGGCCTTGTGCATCCGGCTCGCCCTGTCCATAAGCGTCCCAGTGGGATGAAACCATCAAGATCTCATTGGCACGGCTGGTACCGGGCAGTTTGGCCAGCACGTTGCGGCTGTTAAAGGTTTCCGATTTGACGTTCAGGTCGGCGCTGAAAGTGACGCCTGGCATCTCAAACGCTTTGAAGTCGGGGCTTCGGGCAAGTCTGCGCTGTTCATCGAGGTCAAGGCCGGCAGCTTTAAACAGATTGGCGGCTGCATCTCCGGCTATCCAGCCTTGCAGGGCAATCGGTTGTGAAGATCCTTCTGCGCGGATAAGTGAGTAGTTAGAACCGGGGGCGGACGAGGCCACTGACCAGCCGTAACCGGCAGCCTTATCTTCATGTACGATCAATGCAGCAATGGCCCCACGTCGCTCGGCTTCTTCATATTTATAGGTCCAGCGTCCGTAGTAGGTCATGCGGCTATTACCGAAAAGGCCGGCGACTGGCTCGTCAGGCCCGGCAGCAAAGTCGGGGTCATTCACCAGAAAAACCACGACCTTGCCTTTAACATCGACATCACCGAAGTCATCCCATTGACGTTCCGGCGCAGTAACACCAAAACCCACAAACACCACTGGTGCCTCAGAAATGGCTGCCTGGGTTTGTGCGCGGGCAGTTTTTACCGAGACATCGGTTGCCTGTTGAAGATTCTGATGCTGGCCTTTTATGTCGAAGCCGTAAGTGCTGGTTGGTTCGATCTGGGTGTGAAGCAAAGGCACCGCCTGTGTCCAACCGCCGTCATCACCGCCCGGTTCAACACCGATAGCTTCGAACTTCTCAATCAGGTAGTTAACGGTTTTTTCTTCTCCGGCGCTGCCCGGGGCGCGCCCCTCGAACTCATCTGATGCCAGAATTTTGGCTATTTCAGACAGGTTATCGGAATTGACTTTTGCGGCAAAAGTATTAAAGGATAGTAGCAACGAGCATGCGACCATCAGCAAGGTTATTGGGGTTGTTTTAAATGTCATGATTGGCTCACAAAGCTTCAGTTAAACATTTAGTTTAGCAGCAAAGAGTGCACCTGGGCATTAAGTCAATTCCAGCCCTGCTGAGTAACTCGCTATACGTAACAGCCGCATAACACTAAGCACCATTCCGAATGGCATTGAATACTTACATCAAGCACAATTAACTTTTTGAGTGCTGCTCTGTGGCGACACACTGAGTGTGGCTACAACTCCAACAGCAACTACTGAATAAAGGATAAGTGAAGCATCATGGACACACCCTTAATTACTGCCACCCGAATTGAATCTGGATGCGCACTGTCAGGCTCGTCCGTCATCAGGGGTCAGGTTATGAATATTATTCAAGGTCTGTTGCCAGTCTGCATGTTGTTCCTGGCTTTCGGCTGGGTCGGCAGCGTTGCCGCGGATGATCTTGCCCGCGGTGAGGAAATCTACCTGTCCAACTGTGCCAGTTGCCATGGAGCCACCGGGCAGCCGGATCCGGAGTCGCCGCTGGTCAAGAGTCTGGGCGTTGTGCCGGCCAATTTTTCTGATCAACTGTTTAACAGTCGTGAACCGGATTCTGATTGGAAGATCGTTGTCGCTCACGGTGGTCCGGCGCTGGGTTTTTCCGAGATGATGCCGGCATTTGATGGCGCGCTGACAGAGTCCGATATCGACGCGGTAGTGACTTATATCAAGACCGGACTCGTCGGTGAGCATGACTATCCAGATGGTGAGCTCAACTTGTTTTTGGCGCTGCGCACCAAGAA
>CAJDWJ010000056.1_pt1 | contig 16123 bp, 13 predicted proteins | sample 7391551 | NCBI WGS metagenome assembly CAJDWJ01 (sample SAMEA7055723, study PRJEB34461) | soil metagenome | biome: terrestrial ecosystem; feature: Peninsula; material: soil | place: Antarctica | collected 2016
ACCATGGTGCAACCAGCAGCCAATGCCGGCGCCACCTTAACCATGACCTGATTCATGGGCCAGTTCCATGGCGTAATCAGCGCACAAGGCCCGATGGGCTCTTTTACAATCATCGTGGTGCCATGGCTTTCTTCAAATGCGTAGTTTTTTAATACTTCAATGGCGGTAGATAAATGCTGAGCGCCACTGGCCGCCTGAGCATGCCTGGCCATTTTCCACGGTGCACCCATTTCTTCCATAATCGCAGTCGCGATTTCATCCTGGCGGCGCAGAAATATTTTGAGTACTTTCTGCATCCAATTCAGCCGTTGTTCGCGAGTGGTGGCGGCAAATGCCGGTGCCGCACGATTGGCAGCAGCCACCGCTTTATCAACATCTTCAACAGAACCCATGCTTATCCGGCCGCACACTTCTTCAGTCGCTGGATTGATGACGTCCAGGGTATCGGCATGAACCGGATCGACCCACTTACCATCAATATAAAATTGCAACATTTCCCGCATTTTTGTTCTCCGCACAGGTACTGTAATCATAATCTTTTGAAACAGGCTATTGTGGATTTTTGTTGATTAAATCCGGGTCGACCGGATCAGGTTGTGACTACAAAGTTGGTTTTTGTGAAAGCGCCCTTCTGTCATGATTGCCAGATAGTACTCGCCATGGCCCGCCAACAAACTGATGTCATCGGGTGGGTTGAGAATACGGAATCATAATCCTTTACTTATTTACCAGTCGGCTGGCCTTTTGCCGGCATATCGGCGTACTTTACCCGAACGGTATTGTTGTCGACTGGTTTGCCATTTAGCGATTTTACTGCGGCCTTGGCCTCGCCGGGACGGGGCATCTCAATAAAAGCAAAGCCCTTGGAGCCACCTGTTTGCTTGTCCAGAATCAGATTACAGGATTGCACGGTACCAAAACTTTCGAACAATGCCCGAATTTCTTGCTCGGTCGTGATACGTGCCAGATTGCGAATCAACAGTTTCATAGTTGAACGTACATTAACACAAGCCCTTAATAAAGAAGTAAACCATAAAATATTAAAAAAAACTTCCCTGCTCAGGTAATTTCCCGGTCGGGTCGAAGTTTCATTGGTCATACTGCTGGCGCGGCAGGATCAACTCACAGTTTTTGCTTTATTCTCAACCGGTTATCAACTTACCGAGTTTATACTTAATAGCCACGGTTGCAACTCCTTACCGCATCCAACCCCTATACACCTGATTTATATCAATTAATCATAATTCAGGCTTGCGCTGCAGGGCACAGTATCTGTATGCTCGAAACAGCACTTATTATGTTAGGGCTAAGGGAGAGACGCATGAAACGTAAGCATCTGCGAACGCTGGGGTGGCTGGCCGCTGTTTCGGTTATTGCCCTAAGCCTGACATTTCTTGGAAGTGCTGCAGCACAACAAAGCCGCGAAGATTTAGAGTCGACGCTACCGCCAAGCAATTTTGGAGGCACCGAAACAGCTCACTCCGCCTCAACAATTGCACCCGGCTTCGCCCGCGCCAGTGTACCGATCAATCCATTAGCACCGGAAGCAAAAGCCGTCGGTGAGCAGATGTGTATGTTCTGCCACCAACTGGAAGATGAACACTTCAGTCACACGCTGCACGCGCTAGGCTTGCGAGCGGCGGCTCAGGGACGTCCTGGTGCCCCAGTCTGTGAAACCTGCCATGGCCCGGGTTCGGTACATATCGAGAACCCGCTCGAACAAGATTCGATTATTAGATTTACCCATCAGTCAGGTTCCTCGAACGAAGTTCAGACGGGCGCGTGCCTGAGCTGTCACGAAGGCGGACCACGTGATCACTGGACGGGTTCGGTGCATCAACGCAATGACCTGACCTGCAGTGACTGCCATAATTCGATGAGCCGCTTTTCCCCCGAGAGCACCATGTTTCGCTCATCCATCAACGAGACCTGTTCAACCTGTCATCAAGATGTTCGCAACCAGTTCGAGCGCCGTTCGCACATGCCGTTGCCGGAAGGACAGATGAGCTGTGCGGATTGCCACAATCCTCATGGCTCGTTGACACAGCCATTACTCAAGACCACAACCGTTAACGAAACCTGTTATCAATGCCATGCCGAAAAGCGTGGCCCTTTCCTGTTTGAACATGCGCCGGTGCGTGGCAGCTGTTTAAATTGCCACTCACCCCATGGCAGCAACCAGGTCAGTTTGCTGGTGGCTCCGATGCCGTTCTTGTGTCAGCAGTGCCATTCGCATGTACGTCACCCGAATGACTTGCTAACGGCACAATCACTAGCCACCGGTACCCAGTTTGACGAACGCCTGCTTGGACGCAGCTGCGTTACCTGCCACTCACAGATTCACGGCTCGAACAATCCGTCCGGGCCGCGCCTGCACCGTTAAGGAGGCGATATGTCCCACAATATTCTGTTTCGACTAAAGCAATTAACAGTATTAGCAGTCTTACTGTTCGCGGGCCAGGTTCTGGCACAGGACAGTGGTGTTGGCATTGACTCGTGGATGGCCAACAGCCTGCATACGGACGCCGGCAGTCATTTGTACCCGCCGGACCCACGCGGAACCAGTTTGCTTCGCCCCGGAACGAGGCGCACACCTACGGGCTTTTTACTCATGTGCCCGGCAACGCCTCCGGAACTGGACGATGCTGGTGACTGGCAATCATGGGGTGTTCTCGACATCGGTTATCTGGTCACCAGCGGCGATACCGAGAATGCTGCCTGGTTACGTTACAACGATTGGGACGATGGCCCGGTTCTGGGTTTGCTTGACTATCACCTGATTCGCCCCGGTGACGGAAAGTATGCGGATCTGCGGGCAAGTTACATTGGTGATAAAAACTACTATGCCAAAGCAACAACAGGAAGATCGGGACACTACCGGGTCAGTGGCTTTGCGCGATCAAATGCCAACATAGTCAGTGGTAACACCCGTTCCATCTGGAATGGTATCGGCAGCAATGAGCTCAGCCTGGTCGAAGGTCTGACACCAGGTGCGAGTACCCCGGTTCAGGTTGCCGGGATCTCGGCCGCCACGCCAGAACGGCGACTTCAGGTAAATCGTGAAAAACAGGGAGTGGGGATAAGCTACTACTTCACTACACGCTGGACCGGTTATGCCAACGTCACCCATGAACAGCGCTCCGGATCAAGGCCTTTTGGCGGTCCGTTCTTCTTCAACTTTCCCTTTCCGGGCAACGGCGGTATTTACGAAACTCCACGACCGATTGATGACTCGACGATCAATACCAACGCGGGCCTGCGCTTTGTTGGAGATAGTTGGCGAATGGACTTTGGTTATAATGGGTCGTTCTATCGTTCGGCCGACCGTTCATTCAGCTATGAGGTCCCCTTTGGCCTATGGAATGTGATTGGCGGCCCACCATCTACCAGTGCACAACTTACCAGTGGTACATTTTCAACCGAGCCGGACAATGACTATCACAATGTCCGCGCCACACTGACCCGTAAGCTGCCGATGAATGGCCAGCTATCCCTCACGGTTTCAGAAAGCACCATGCGTCAGAATGATGATCTGGTTGCACCAATCAATTGTCAGGGCACGTTTGGAATTGACCTGATCGGTAACGGACAGCCTGGACCTGCCAACCCCTTTTTGTTTGACTGTGCAAACTGGAATACAACCGATGCACTTTCGCGCAAAACAGCAGACATGCAAATCGATGCAACTTTTGTCGATGTCCGTCTGGTTTTGCAGCCCAACGACCGGTTGACATGGCGCAGCGAATTCCGCTTTCATAAGGAAGACTACCGCAATACCTACATTGCCTATAACCCTTTGACCGGCGACTACGGCTATATCGCTGAGAACGGTGCCCAGGGATCCGTAGTACCCGGAGAAGCTGGAACCTGGAATCCCATAACGGCGCCCTCAGTACTGACTCGAGTGGCCAGCCTGCCCCTGGATGTGCAGACTGCAGAGCTGAGTACCGGTGTTGATTGGCGCCTGACAATGAAGCAATCCATCGGTGCAGAAATTGCCTTTAAACGCAATGAACCTGAACATCGTGAACGGACGGAGATTGATGATCTGATCATCCGTCTTAACTGGAGCAATCGCAGCTATGACTGGCTGACCTTTCGAGCCAACTATGTTTACCTCGACCGCTCAGGTGACACCTACAATTACGACCCTTATAAATTTACCTTCTCAACGAGCCTGCCTGGCTATATACCCCCGCCCACTGGCATACCTGCACACACCGTTGATGCGCTGCGCAAATACGACATGGCCAGCCGGCAGAGTCATAAAATCGACCTGATGGCCACGGCCATTATCTCACCGGAGGCAACCATCTCATTTGGGCTGCGCAGCGAGTGGAACGATTATGATGCCGAACTCGGCCGCCAGGGTTTGGATACCGCCGGGGCGACCATACAGTGGGAATGGCAACCCAAACCGGGCACCAGTGCAGATATTTTTGTTGGCTACGACCGTTCCAAACTCACGCTGGCAAACGTAAATGACTCCGGCCTCTTCCTTCCAGATCCCAGCCTCGGTGGACCAAACTATCCACTGGCATCACGTTGGTGGTCAAGTGACACGCAGAAAAATACATCGGTGGGAGCAAACATTGCGCACACTGTCAGAAAAGTCCGTCTGTTTGCAAGCTGGATCTATAACAATGCTCAAGGTAGCACCAAATTTACTTTTGCATCACCCAGCGCTCTGGCATGGCCACTTCTGGCAAACGACCCCGGAAGCGCGTTCCCGGATATGGACTGGCGCATCAATACCCTGAATATCAGTGCCACCATTACACTCACCGAACGAATCTCATTACGCGTCTTTAATCGCTATGAACATGGCAGGCTGAGAGACTGGCATTATCAGGGTTTCGATCAGGGCCAGGTCTTCGACCATAGAGTCTACATTGACGGAGGTCCTGAAGATTACAGTACGAATCTGTTCGGCGCATTTTTGACCGTAAGTCTCTAGCGGAGTCAGCGTAGTGTGCTCATTCGATAGCAGAGGATTGCCGGCTCTTGGCGCAGTGAGCTCACTCGAGCGTCGGATTGCCAACTCTTAGCGTAATGTACGCCAGACATCGCAATGGGCACACAACGCCAGGTAAAAAAGTCGGGTAAAAAAAGGCCGGACATTTCCGCCCGGCCTATCGTTTGTCTTAACTCATACTTTCAGGCTTACAGCTTCGTCATCCGCAGGTATGGACGCAATTCGTCCCACCCCTGTGGAAAAATATCTTTCGCTTCTTCGTTTGAAATTGAAGGTGGAATAATCACTTTATCGCCCGGGCGCCAGTCGGCTGGGGTTGCTATTTTACGAGCATCACTTAACTGCAGAGCGTCAATTACCCGTAAAATTTCGTCAAAATTACGACCTATCGCCATCGGGTAAGTCAGGGTTAAGCGGATTTTCTTTTTCGGGTCGATAATAAACACGCTACGAACCGCCGCTGTTGTACTTTCACCCGGGTGAATCATGTCGTACAACTTGGAAATTTTATGGTCTGCGTCGGCTACAATCGGGAACTGCACGTCAGTATTTTGCGTGTCATTTATATCCAGAATCCACTTGTGGTGCTCTTCAACGGTGTCTGTTGAAAGGCCAAGGGACTTCACATTGCGCTTCTTAAACTCATCCGATAACTGCGCAGTACGGCCCATTTCAGTGGTACATACCGGGGTAAAGTCAGCTGGGTGGCTAAAGAAGAACGCCCAGGAATCACCGATCCACTCGTGGAAATCAATTACACCTTTGCTGGTGTCAACTTTAAAATTGGGGGCTGTATCGCCTAAATGTAAAGACATCATCGCTACTCCTGCTGGTTATTTAAAAGTGGTTCCTGTTGAACCGATTAGTCGGGTGATAAAACAGCGGTTAAAAGCCCCTGTTACTCGACGAGTTCTTTTTAAGTGTTTGCATACATACCTTTAAGATAGTGCCGCGCCTGCCACCTTTCAACTGGCCACCCGGCTGATCTGATATTACGGCTACCTGCAAGTGGTTAACAGCATCCCCTAGTGGTAGCATATCGCGTGTAACCCTATTATTTAAAACTGTAGTTGACAGCAGTTGAGACCGCTTGACTTGAAGCGTTGCCGGATGACTAAAACCAATCTCATTGGCATTCTAACCAAGCAACGGTCTTCCCTCAGTTCTGGAGAAAATTGATGAGCAAAATATCCAATATCCTTTTGGCTATTGATGAAGAATATGATGATCAGGCACTGGTTTCGGAAGTTGTGTCAGTGGCGAAAGGCAGCCATGCGCGCGTTACCATATTGAGTGTTACCAATGCCTCGGCCGGCAACAAGAGTGAGTATGCTGAGCTGACCGGTTTGCAAAAAGCGGAAGCAGAGCAGCGGACAATGCAACTGGAACGTCTGTCAACAGCACTTTCTAAAGAGGGAATTGAGGTATCGATTGAGCAGGCAACCGGAAAACGCCATTTGGAGATCATTAGAAGAACGCTCGACGACAAATTCGATCTGGTCATGAAACCGGCCAGAAAGGAAGTAGGTTTAAAGCAGTATCTGCTTGGCAGCACCGATATTCAGCTTATGAGCCTTTGCCAGGATCCGGTGTGGATATTCCAGCCGACAAGCAGTAGAGACTTAAAGAACATAGCTGTTGCGGTTGACCTGCTGCCTGGTGATTCAGAGCGCAATGCCCTGGCAGCCGATGTACTTGCATGGGGCAATTATATCGCCACTTTGGTTGGCGCAGAACTCCACATCCTTCATGTCTGGAACCTCTACAGAGAACAATCGATTCGCTCCAGATCCATCACGCCGCACCTGATTGACAAAATGGTGCTCGAAACGGAAGAAAAGCACCGTCGATTGCTTGATGATGCAGTGCAAAAACTCGACATAGATAAAATCAAGATTCATAAGCACCTGCGCAAAGGCGATGCTGAGCTGTTGATTACGCAAATGACGGAAGCTCTGGATATTGATTTGCTGATTATGGGAACTGTCGGACGAACCGGGATCCCGGGTTTCTTTATTGGCAATACGGCGGAGTCAGTTCTTCGCAAAGTGACTTGTTCTGTGCTCACTGTCAAGCCAGAGAAGTTTTCAACACCTGTCCAACCGTCCGAATAACCGGACGGGTCAGTAATGCAAACTTCCTCGCTGCTTGCCTTGCCTGAATTTACATACTTATTGAGGTTTACCCATGCTTAGTTGGAATCGCCAAATTGTCTTAGTCAGCGCAGCGTTGCTGGCATTCAGTGCCCTTTCAAATGTAACGGCAAATGCAACGGAAAATGAACCGGCAAATGCTGCAGAAAATGAATCGCCCGCAGAGTCCTCATTGGATCAAAGTCTGGCCCAAGCGGCGTTTATGCAAGCCTTTGAGCCCTTTTGCGGCCATGCCTATGCGGCCCGGATCGTTGAAGACAGCGCCCCGAGCCTGATTCGCATGCCACTGCATGTAGGTGATGACAGGTCGCGCACCTGGGTACTTACGCTGCACCCGGAATTTATTGACTTTCAACATTACCATCTGCAACAAGACGGCAGTCCGGATGATGTATCCCCTTACGGCGGTAAGACGCTTGATAGCGGGACGGCAACACGGCAGAGCTTTCCGGTAGATGAGGCCAGCAAAGCCTTATTTATTGCCAACGGCTTAGATGTCTCGGTGACTAATACCTGGGCCTTCGAGTTCCCGGACGGGCAAACTATGCGCTACCAGCTCAGCCGCCCCGGTCGATTGTTTGAAGTCGAAGTAGACCTCAGCCAGGCAATACCGCTGCCACCACCAGCATGGGGTTACACTCAACCTGCGCCTTAATTGACGACATCACTCCGCGAGACACCTGCTTGTAGCAGGTGTCCGCTGGCTGAAATCGGCATAACCCAGTAGATGATATCGGGAACCGGCAGCGCTCTTTTTAATTCCAGCAAGAGCGGCTCCAGTAATTCTTCATCCAATACAATCTCGAATTGCACCCGCTTACGCCGGCCTTCAACCTGCTCGGCAATACTCATGGCACCGACCTGGCCATGTCCGCGTACCAGGTACGATTGGAAGCCGGGAGTTTCTTTTGATGCCAGCAGCATGTCAACCACATCCTCTTCCAGATCGGGCGATATATTCAAGCGTAAAAGACATTGCTGTTTCATTTCAGTTAAGACCTTGAAAAACGCCGGTAGAGTAGCGGCAGAATAAATAGTGTCAGGGCAGTACTGGTGATCAGGCCACCAATGACAACGATCGCCAGCGGTCGCTGTATTTCTGACCCGGGCCCGGTCATGAACAACAACGGCATCAAGCCCAGTGCCGCAATGGATGCGGTCATTAACACAGGCCGCAAACGCCGCTCGGAACCCAACCTGACGACTTCATCGATCTCAAGTCCGCGGTTACGCAGCTGGTTGAAATAACTCACCATTACCACCCCGTTGAGTACGGCAATGCCCATCAGGGCGATAAACCCGACCGACGCCGGTACCGACAGGTACTCGCCAGACAGGGCTAGTGCCAGCACACCACCGATCAGAGCCAGCGGAACATTGGCCAGCACGAGCCCCGCTTGAACAACTGAGCGGAAAGTTGAGAAAAGCAAAAGAAAAATCAGAACCACCACAATCGGCACCACCAGCATCAGGCGCCGCGCCGCGCGTTGCTGGTTTTCAAATTCACCGCCCCACTCCATGTGGTAGCCAATGGGTAAGCTGACGGCTTCAGCAATTTTCAACTGGGACTCTTCAACAAAGCTGACAAGGTCACGGTCTTTAACGTTCGACATCACCACAACCAAACGGTGGCCCTGTTCACGTTGAACAGATACCGGACCTTCAACACGTTCAACCTCAACCAGTGTTGCCAGTGACACGTGACCACCGCCGGGCAGGTTCATTAACTCAGATGCAAATTTCTCCAGCGGATCACCATCGGTTTGTGCATATCGCAAAATGATGGGCACGCGTGCTGAACCTTCAATCACCATACCCGCCGGCAATCCTTCGACCAGCACTTTTACGTGCTCCAGCACCTGCATCAAATTAACACCATACAGGCCGATCATTTCCGGTTTTGGCCGCAAGACAATATATTGCATCCCCTCGTTCACACCCGTGAGCACGTCTGTACTGCCTTCAATGCCACTCAAAACCGCGGCGACCTCACCCGCCAGTCGATTGAGGATATCGAGATCCTGTCCAAAAATCTTGACCGCCAGATCACCTCTTGAGCCGGTCAGCATTTCCGAAACCCGCATATCAATCGGCTGGGTAAAGGCGTAATTGATACCCTTGAATTGCTCAAGCACGCCGCGAATAGCATTTTCCAACTCCACCTTGGTTTTCATGCGCCACTCATCCTGTGGCTGTAACTCAAGAAACATATCGGTTTCATTGAGACTCATCGGATCCATACCCAGTTCATCTGAACCTGTGCGGGCAACAATGCGGCGGATTTCCGGAACCTGTTTCATCAGGGCTTTCTCCACCTGCAAGTCTTGCGCAAGGGAGGTGTCCAGGTTAATGGAGGGTAGTTTTTCCAGCTGGATGATGATATCGCCTTCATCCATGGTAGGCATGAAGGTTTTACCGATAAAGGGAAACGCAACCAGCGCTGCCAGCAGCAGTACCAGTGCTGGCAGGATCACCCAGCGCTCACGCGCAAGTGCCTTGTTCAGCGCCGGTACATAAATTGCAGATAGCTTGCGCGGTAGCCACGGCTCTTTATGAGTCCCGGATGTGATCAAAAATGATGCGATCACGGGTATGACCGTTAGTGATAACAGCAGCGAACCGGCCAGCGCGTAGACGATCGTGAGTGCCACCGGACCAAACAGTTTTCCTTCCAAACCCTGCAGTGAAAGCAAAGGCAGAAAAACGAGAATAATGATCAGAATACCGGAAGCGACCGGCAGAGTTACCTCCTTGACGGCCCGGAAGATGACATGCAGTCGCGGCAGTTCCTGGCCACTTTCTTCCGACATTTTGGTAACAATATTCTCGACCACCACAACCGCAGCATCTACCAGCAGGCCGATGGCAATTGCGAGTCCTCCAAGACTCATTAGATTGGCCGACATGCCGGTCGCCCGCATCGCGATAAAAGTAACCATCGCTGAAAGTGGAAGAATCAGGGCCACCGTCAATGCGGAGCGTATGTTGCCCAGGAACAAACCCAGCAATATCAGAACCAGCACCACAGCCTCAAGCAGTGCTTTTGAAACCATCGAGACCGCACGGTTGACCAGGTGACTGCGGTTGTAAAATACGCTGATCGAGACATGTCCGGGCAGACTTTCCCGCAGCTCATCCAACTTTTCTTCGATACCGGTAATGACATCACGTGCGTTGGCACCACTCAGACTCACAACCAGCCCTTCAACCACTTCACCGGTACCGTTTTCAGTGACCGCGCCGTAGCGCTCAAGACTTCCAATGAACACATCCGCCACCATGCCAACGGTGATGAGCTTGCCGTCCTGGCCTCGTATGGGCGTATTTTCAATCGATTCGATACTGTCCAGCGCACCTTCCGAACGCACCAGCAGTGCCTCCTCACCGCTGCTGAGGCGACCTGCGCCATCGTTCTGGTTGTTGCTTGCAAGTGCCTCAGACAGGTCACCGATATTCACTCCCAGCGCCAACATCGCATCGGCTCTGGGAGCAATACTGTAAGACTTGACCTTGCCACCCAGGGAGTTGACATCCGCCACGCCCGATACAGTCCGCAATGCGGGACGAATGACCCAATCCAGCAGGTAACGGCGTTCGGATAATGATAGCTCCGGAGAATCTACCGTAAACATGTACATCTCACCCAACGGTGTGCTCATCGGCGCGAGGCCACCGCTGACACCTTCAGGTAATTCATCAACCACTGCGTTCAGTCGCTCGGCCACCTGTTGCCGGGCCCAGTAAATATCGGTGCCATCTTCAAAATCCACGGTGATATCTGTCAGTGCATATTTGGCGATCGAACGAAGCATGGTCTGGCGTTGCACACCCAGCAATTCAACTTCAATCAGACGTGTAATTCTGGATTCCACTTCTTCGGGCGTCATACCGGGTGCTTTCATGATAATTTTCACCTGGGTCGGTGAAATATCCGGGAAGGCATCAATGGGTATGCTGGTAATCGCCAACCAGCCTGACGGGATCAATAAGGCAACAACCAACAACATTAACAACCGTTGGGTTAAGGAAAAGCGTACCAGAGCGGCAAGTAACACTAGTTGTCTCCGCCGCCGATACCCATACTCATGGCCTTGAGCGCAGCGGTACCGGCAACAACAATCCGGTCACCTGTGACAAGACCATCCATCACGATCCAGGCTCCGCTACCGGTACTTTTTACATTCACGTTTCGCACCTCAAACCCCCCCGGTACGGACAGATAAACCACATCATTACCGCCCACTTTGACTACTGCACTGGATGGGACAGTGAGCAGAGTACCCACAGACAAAACATCCCAACGGGTCAATTGGCCTGGCTGCAGGTTTGCAACATCAAGGGGCAGGGCCCGTACCAGAATGGTCTGGGTTTGCGGATCTATTTCGCCGGAAATATAAGTTAATTCGGCACGCACTCCGTTGCCCTGCAACGCAATTTCGCTGCCAACATCAAGATGCGTTGCAGCAGATCTGGACAGGTGTCCTACCAGCACGAGTTTCTGTGTCTCACCAAGTCTAACCAGCAACTCACTGCCATTGAGTTGATCACCCAGCATCGCCTGTCTTTCTAATACAACAGCATCAACCGGCGCACGCAAAGTGATATCCGGGCCAATATCCATCTTGTCCACGAGATGCTGCAGATCAGCTTCAGAGAAGCCAGCCAGCATCAACTGGCCACGTAGGCCCGCATATTCCGCCTGTGCTGAATCGTGGTTAAAGCGGGTTTCCTGCAAACGTCGCTCCGAAACAGACCCGGCTTTGCCCAGTTGTTGATCTCTTTTCCAGTTCGAAACCTGCAAATTCACTTCGGCGCGTGCTTTGAGAAAGTCCCGCTGCAAGGCCACCATGCCAGCGCTTCGAACAACCACTAACGGGTCACCGGCCTTTACGCGGTCCCCTTGTTGCACAAAAACACGCTCTAATACACCAGGCAAAGGTGTCTTAATCACCCATTCACCATCCGGAGCAAAAGTGACTTTCATTGTGATCTGACCCGCGTCGCCCTGATTAACAGCTGTGACCGATTGCAGCTTGATACCTAGTAACTCTTGCTCGCGTTCACTGACAGACAATATTTCCGCCGCAGCGGCCAGAACCGGCAATAAAAATGCCAATAGCAGTAATAACTTTAATGGCTTTTCAAATTTCATAAAGACTCTCCAACAGCCTGGTTATAAGCGGCAATCGCCGCACCCTGCTGTATTAAAAGCAGTTCGTGTGAGCGTTCAACTTCCCTGAAGCGGGACAGGCGTCGCAACCACTCCTGGGTAGAAAACTCACCGAGTTCAAAAGCCAGTTTGTCTAACTGGTGCCGCTCGCTTGCGGCCTCCATGATGGTTTCAGAGTTCTCGAGCCGCTCGCGCGTGGTGTGTAAAACGTGATTGGCTTCATGGAGTCCCAGTTCAAGCAACCGCTTGGTTTCAAGCAGATCGGCCTGGGCTTCCGCAAATTTTTCAAACGCCCTCGCAACTGCGGGCTCACGCTGTGGCGATTTTCCAAGTGGCATTGCAAAACCAATACCAAGCGCGTTGACATCGGGAGAGAGATCATCGCCAGCGAAGCCACGCCAGAAAACGTCCACACTGGGACGTAGATTACTACGCTCACGAATCACATCGGTAGCAGCTGATGATTCGGCCAGCCGATCCATGGCCTGGCGCAGGGCCGGATGATCCGATTCGATTTCATGAACTTCACTGAGTGCTTCATCTATCCTGACGGGAATGGTGTCCAGACCGGTGAATGAGTGATATAGCCGAATGGCGTCCATGTACTGAGCTTCAAGCAACATCGTTTCTCCCTTCCAGATTGCCAGCTCTTCCATGGTCGCCAGTTGATCGGCCCGGGACAACTCGCCAGCCTCGGCAAATAATGTCACCTGAGCCAACACCCCGGTCAGCCGTTGTTCCTGTTCAGTCGCCAGTTCCCACTGACGTACAGCCAGTTTCAATGCCCACAGTTGTTGCCTGAGCTCACCACTGACTCGCCAACGGAACTCCGCTTCGTCAGAGACACGCGATGCTGACATAACATCGCCCAATGCGGATTGCGCTCGCTTTTCTCCAGGCAACCACAAAGGGAACGACAATGCGACTTCATTCTCAAAGGCACCAATGTCATCAAAAGCCCGGTCCGACATATGCAAACCCGAGAGTGTAGTTGTATCCGGCAACCAACGTTTCGCATATCTTGTTTCCGCATCAACAGTTGCCGAGCGGGCCGCCAGTACGCCCGCTTGCGGGTGTCGCTCAAGCGTGCTGGTTAGCAATGAGGACAGCGTGAGCTTGTCATTCAGAAGCAATTTCTCAGCTTCATGCTCCGGAACAGCCCAAACCTCACCCTGTGTGAATACGGCAGCTGTTACCAAACCCAATAGCGCCAATTTTTGAAACCATGCGGGTTTTCGCCCTGTATCCGAATATGCCATTCCAACTCCCAACAACTCATAATGCAAGCTACTGTATTGTATGCTTCAGGAGACTGGAAGCCGACATGTGTCTACAATACGGGCATGGTACATATGTCCCATGCCCAGCCAGCGCTTTTAAGCCCAGAGAAATAGTCATATATCATGTTGTATATAAAAGAGTTTATTGCCGTTTTTATATTGGCGATCATTGTTGCGGGAAATCTTGGGGATGTTTTTTACGACTACCGCGAAGGCGCCAGTGTTGCCCACATCATCATCGAGGCCTTCATTGCGGTCGTCTCATTCGCATTAATCACCGGCCTGATCATCGGCATCTGGAGACAAAGTCGTTCAAACGCCCGTCTGAAAGCTGAGCTCGCTAGCGTTTCCAAAGCCAACCTCCAGACCTTATCGCCGGCGCTTGCCTCTGCTCGCCACGAGCTGGGACTGGTACTAAAAGATCAGTTTAAAGATTGGAACCTGACGCAAACCGAGCGCGAAGTTGCAATGTTTTTGCTTAAAGGCCTGAGCTTCAAAGAGATAGCCTCAGTTCGCGACACCATGGAGAAAACCGTCCGCCAACAGGCCTCCGCCATATACAAAAAGGCGGATGTGAGCGGAAGGCACTCATTTTCCGCCTGGTTTATAGAAGATCTTCTTTAATCCAGTTGGAACCTGACTAAGCCGAGGGATTCGCCATGCTCTATTGTGATCGACGCGATCTGCTTAAATACTTCGCACTAGGTAGCTTTGCTGCAGCAGTAAACCCGCTACAGGCACTCGCCAACTCGCTGGCAACTCCACGACCGCTACCATTCGGCAAAGCCGCAGAAAACTTCATTATTCACAACCAGTTGCCATGGGCATTAGAAACTCATCGTTCACGCTTCGGCATCGCGCCAATCACACCCCAGTCTGCTTTTTTCGTGCGTAACAATCTGCCGACTCCAACCGCATCAATCGTTGAGCACAGGGATCAGTGGCGCTTTGAAATTGCCGGCGTAGCAAAGACTGGCAGCCTGACGCTGGGTGAGTTGAAAACAATGCCGGTGGAGTGTTGGTGCAGCAGGTTGCGCACTGTGGACCGGGGTGCGTGTCAGCGATATTATCGACCGCTTCGGGGGCGCTGAAAAAGACGTGGCGTTTTTGACCACCACTGGTGCTGATCCGTTACCAGAGGGCGTTGACAGGAACCAGGTGGTGGTAGAGCGCTCGGTGCCACTGGAAAAAGGGCTGCGGGATAGTCTGCTGGTGTGGGAAATGAACGGTGCGCCGTTGCCACTGGTTCACGGTGGGCCGCTGCGTCTGATCGTACCGGGCTATTACGGTGTCAACAATATTAAATGGGTGAAGCGACTCGCGTTAACTCAGGAGCAATCCGGTGCTCATATTCAGCAAAGCGGTTATCGCGTACGTCCCGTTGGAACCGGCGGCCGGCCGGACCAACCCTCCATGTGGCGAATGGACGTCAAATCCTGGCTCAATGGGCCAGGGGCAGATAATACATTAGTCAAGAGTGGCCCTGTGCTGCTCCACGGCGTCGCGTTTTCCGGTGAGCGCGGGATCGATAAGGTGGATGTTTCTGTTGATGAGGGACGCACCTGGCAGCAGGCGCAATTGGTGGGGCCAGACCTGGGGCCGGACGCCTGGCGCAGTTTCATCTACCAGACTGACCTCAAACAGGGTGAGTATCATTTTGCATCACGTGCCACCGATGCTGAAGGGGATAGCCAACCACGGGAATCAGCCCAGAATGAACGTGGCTATGGCCATAACGGCTGGCTGGATGCAGCGCTTTCAATAAAGGTAGTGGCAGAATTGCCAGCCGAAGAACCAGCCGCCCAAGCCGCGGCGGCAACATTCGCGGCCGTTGCCGCAGTAGCACCCAAAAGTGCCAGGCTATCTCCACTGGCGCAACAAGGCCGGAGCGTCTTCCTTGAAAAAGCACAGCCTGCCTGTGGCGTGTGTCACCAACTGGCAGACGCCGGCACCCGGGGATTGGTCGGCCCCAACCTTGATACCCTGCAACCCGATTTGGAGCGGGTTAGTAAGGCAGTTACCCAGGGGGTGGGCGCCATGCCAGCCTTCGGCGCGCAGCTTAGCCAGCAAGAGATTGAGGCACTTGCCGCATATGTCGCCGAGGCAAGTCTTCAGTAGCCATCAACAACTATATATTGTCTATATAGACAACTTTTTGTTGGTATTTGATCTGTGATTGTCGTTTACTGATAAGTATCAAATTGGAGGAATAAAATGGCCAGTCTAAATAGTGTTCAAGCATGGGACGAAGAGTGCGACATCCTGATCTGCGGATTTGGTTGTGCCGGCACATCAGCTGCTATCGAAGCATACGATATTGACCCGACCGCACGGATTAGGGTTATCGAAAAAGCACCTAAGCAGCACGCGGGCGGTAATGCGCGAGTCTCCGGACAATCGTTATTGATTTCAAGAAATATTGAGGCGCTAAAATCCTACCAGCGGGCCATGAGTACTTCCAACCCTATTCCTGAAGATATGCTTGAAGAGGTAAGAGAATACCGTTCAGCTTTGATTGAAGCAGTAGCTGATTATGATGAGAATC
>CAJDWJ010000012.1_pt1 | contig 15336 bp, 13 predicted proteins | sample 7391551 | NCBI WGS metagenome assembly CAJDWJ01 (sample SAMEA7055723, study PRJEB34461) | soil metagenome | biome: terrestrial ecosystem; feature: Peninsula; material: soil | place: Antarctica | collected 2016
AGCCTAAAACACCATCACAAATACTGAAAATAACCGTTGATTAAAAGGTTTAGGCCATAGCCTGTTACAGGCTTTGCTTTACGCCACCCACGCTGGCCGCTAAAATTGCTGTTATTACTTACAGGTCACAAAAAATTTGAACACCAAAACAACCCCAGATGAATTAACCACTGACCAATTACAGGATTTGGTCGTGTCCGCTTTGGAAGATTTCAAGGCCATCGATACACTGGTGATCGATGTTTCGGGCCAAAGCCCGTTAACCGAGCGCATGGTCATTGCGTCAGGCAGTTCTACCCGTCACGTAAAATCGATGGCTGAAAACCTGATTGTCAGAGCCAAAGCTGAAGGCAGCACGCCTTTGGGTGTTGAAGGTGAGAAGGAAGGCGAGTGGGTGCTGGTAGATCTGAACGATGTCATCGTCCATTTGATGCTGCCCCAAACCCGTGCTTTTTATAATCTGGAGAAGCTCTGGGAAGTCAGTACCAATCATCGTAATGGAGTAAGCAACCCGGGCTGATATCTTGGTTGATAGGCGGGTAAACCGATTATATGCAACTTCTGGTGGCCGCTGTCGGCCAGCGAATGCCAAGCTGGGTTAATGAAGCCTGGGATGAGTATGCGCGAAGAATTCCACAAAACCTTGGTTTGTCACTGCGTGAAATTCCGCTGGCCAGACGAGGAAAAAACCCCGATACCCGGCGCTTATGCGCAACTGAAAGCGAGGCTTTATATGCCGCGATGCCGGAGCGTGCCAGAGTGATTGCATTAGACGTTAAGGGACGCAGTTGGTCCACTGAAAAACTGGCAAGCAATCTGGAGGAGTGGATGGCGGATGGCAGGGATGTTGGTTTTATGATCGGTGGTCCGGACGGTATTTCGGATGAGGTTTTGCAACAGGCTGATATCCGCTGGTCGCTGGGACCCCTGACATTGCCTCACCCGTTGGTCAGAGTGGTACTGTCAGAACAGTTGTACCGGGCCTGGACCATTACTCAAAACCACCCATACCACCGCGCGTGAGTGATCCATCCACATTGATCCCATCCACATTGAACCTGCCTACATTAATCCCATCCCCATTAATATTGGCGTCTGCATCCCCCAGACGGCACGAATTACTCAAGCAGTTGTCGATAGAGTTTCTGATTGCGCCTGCTGATATCGATGAAACCATCAATCCGGGTGAAAACCCGGGAGAATATGTAACGCGCATGGCTAAAGAAAAAGCACTGGCAGGCTTCGGCCAGGCGGGAGGCGCACGCGCGACGCTTGGCTCTGATACGATTGTGGTGCTGGGCGATGAGATATTCGGCAAACCTGCATCGCGCGCGGCCGCCCGCTCGATGTTAGGCAGGTTGTCCGGAAATACTCATCAGGTTTATTCGGCAGTAGCATTGAAGCTGACAGATGGTGACTTACTGGAAGCGATCAATATCACCTCGGTAACTTTTGGGGTGATGCCGACAGAGTGGATCAGGCAGTATTGCCAATCAGATGAGCCGATGGACAAAGCCGGTGCTTATGCTGTGCAGGGTGCTACGGCACAGTACATCCGCTGCATCGATGGCAGCTATTCCGGCGTAATGGGCTTACCCTTGTTCGAAACCGCGATACTACTCAGGCAGGCAGGACTACTGACATGAGCGAAGAAATCCTGATCAACGTCAGCCCCACCGAAACGCGTGTGGCGGTGGTAGAAAATGGTATGTTGCAAGAGGTATCACTGGAGCGAAGCAGCCACGTAGGGTATCTGGGAAATATCTACCAGGGTCGCGTTTCCAGAGTGCTGCCCGGTATGCAGGCAGCCTTTATTGATATTGGTCTTGAGCGAACCGCCTTTTTGCATGCCTCTGATATTTACCGGGTAGAGCGTGAGCAATTGCCTGATCGGGTGTTACCGGAACCGCCCATTGCATCACTGGTGCGTGAAGGCGAAACGGTGATCGTGCAAGTGATAAAAGAGCCTCTGGGCACCAAGGGTGCGCGACTGACCACCAATCTAAGTATTCCCTCCCGGTTTCTGGTGCTGTTGCCGAACAGCGATACCATTGCTGTTTCGTTACGTATTGAAGATGAAGAAGAGCGCCAGCGCCTGCAAAAACTGGTCGGACTTCTGCGCGATCACAAAGGGCCGCACGGCTACATTGTGCGTACCAATGCCGAGAGCACCAATGAATTTGCTTTGTCCGCTGACATGTCGTATCTGGGCAAGATATGGGAAAGTATTGTCGCTCAATCATTGACCAGTAAAGCCGGTGAATGTATTTACGAAGATCTGTCGTTGCCACTCAGAGCATTGCGTGACCATATGCACGCTGATGTCGAAAAGGTACGTATAGATTCACGCGAAGAATACGATCATCTGCTGGCTTTTACACATCACTTTCTGCCGGAATGGAGCGAGCGCATCGAGTTCTATACGGCCGATCGGCCGATATTCGACCTGTATGGCATTGAAGATGAAATCAACAATGCCCTGTATCGCAAAACGCTGCTCAAATCAGGTGGGCATCTGGTTATTGACCAGACAGAAGCAATGACCACAATTGACGTCAATACCGGCTCTTATGTGGGTCACCGCACGCTCGAAGAAACTATCTACAAAACCAACCTTGAGGCAGTGCAGGCTTTAGCGCGGCAACTGCGCCTGCGTAATCTCGGTGGCATTATCATTATCGATTTTATCGATATGGACGATGAAGAACATAAGCATCAGGTGATGTTGGCACTGGACAGGGCTTTGGCGCGCGATCATGCCAAAACCAAAGTCTGTCCAATTTCAGAGTTGGGTCTGGTGGAGATGACCCGCAAACGTACAACTGAGAGTCTTGGCCATGTGTTGTGTGAGCCCTGTTCCGTATGCTCAGGTCGTGGCGTGATAAAAAGTACGGATACTGTGGTATTGGAGGTTTTCAGAGAGATTATGCGCTCCAGTCGCCAGTTTGAGGCGGATCGCCTGCTGGTGGTGGCTTCGGCGTCGGTGGTCGACAAAATTCTCGATGATCAGTCCACCACAGTGGCTGAGCTTGAAGAACTTATAGGTAAATCCATTCGTTTCCAACGCGAAGAGCAGTACACCCAGGAACAGTTTGACGTGGTACTGTTATAAGTTGGCCTGAATGAATAATATTCGTAAAATATTCAGACGTTTACGAACACTTTTGTGGACAGCATTGACGATTGTTACGGTGTTGGCTGCAGTGCTTGTGGGGGTTGGTAAATTGTTGATGCCCTACAGTGACCACTATGAACTGCAGTTGGAAAGCTGGCTCAGCAAGGCGTTCAACCAGCCGGTAACCGTGGAAAGTTTTGATGGTAAATGGAAAGCTTTTGGTCCGCGCATCAGCCTTAAGGGTCTGACGTTCACCAGCGATGGTCGTCCCGGCATCGCTATTCAAAAGGCCGCGTTGGATGTCAAACCGCTGAATGCGCTGATTCCCGGTCGGCCTTTATACAGTTTTAGAATTATCGGTGCGGACCTGTCCCTCGTGCGAACCCCCGATGGCCGCTATCTGCTGTCAGGGCTCGGGGTGTCCAATAACGGGTCAGAAGCGAACCCGCAGTTACGCAACGTTGCCTTGAATGGCGAAGTTCTTCTCGAAGAATCCAGCCTCTCATTCGATGACCCTGAACGTGAAATTCATGTGGTGCTGACGAACCTCAACGGTCGTTTGAAAATGGATGGGGACCGGTTAGCGACCGAAGTAAAGGCACGTATTTCTGATAAATCACGGCAGCGCGTAGTAGGTGATCTGGAAGCCGTGGTCAAGGTCAAGCTGGATGGCAGGCAACACTTATCCGAAGCGCTCTGGCATGTGACAACCGGTGAGCTGATATTGGCTGAGCTGGTACGGCAGTTACCACACCACCCACTGATTCCGGTATCTGGTCGCTTTAATGCAGAATTGTGGGGTGAATGGCAACTAGGTTCCGATCAGCAAATGCAGGGTGTGATGGATTTACGTGACGCAGAGCTGACCTCGCAGTCCGGCCCGTTGCTGATTGATCATCTTAACAGTCGTTTCAATTGGCGTTTTACGCATAAGCGTAATTGGCAAATCGATCTGGCTGACGTCAGCATTGAACAGGGCGGCGTCAATTGGCAGACCCCCCGATTAACAGTGGCCCGGAACGTGCCGGAAGACCTTGGCTTGTGGGTCAGCTCTGACTTCCTGCGGCTGGATTTTCCAGTGCAGTTAACCCAGCGCATTATGGCGTCATATAAAACCAACTGGCCTGCCGTGATTCCCAGCCGGGCACAGGGCTTTGTCAGCGATTTTGATTTATTACTGGATGCCAAATGGCATTTGAAGCAGTTGAATGCGCAGCTTGAGAATGGACATTTCTGGGGCCTGCAAACCGGTCCGGAAATATCGGGTATCAACGCGCAAGTAAAACTTGCCAGCGATGGCGGCAACATAAAGTTTGGCGGGCCGAACTTCAAAATGGACTGGCCGAGAGTTTTCCGACGTCAGGTTGCACTGGAATTAGAAGATTGTGATGCGGACGTGGTTTTAGGTGCCGATAAATCCTGGCAGCTTGACTTGACTTACTGCCACCTCGAAAACGCGGACATCGGTGGCTTTGGCAGGCTGCGTCTGGCATCGGGCGAAGGCAAGCCGCAGATTGATATCAACGCTGTGATGGAACATGGCGATATTTCCAGGTTTGGCGACTATTGGCCTGAAAATGTGATGACCGAACGTACCTTGCACTGGTTGCGTACTTCGTTGTTGGGCGGACAGGTGACAGGTGGCCGATACTCCCTGTACGGCGATCTGGATGACTTCCCGTTCCGCGATCACAGTGGTGTTACTCAGGCGGTGGCCTCTGTTGCTGATGCCGAGCTTCGTTACGCTGAAAACTGGCCGCTTGTCAGTCAGATAGACGCGGTCGTAGAGTTTGTAGGCGCTGGCATGTATGTTGACGGCCGTGTGGGTGACACGGCCGGTGCAACAGTCGATCAAGTGACCGCACAGATCAAGGATTTCAAAAAACCGTTACTCGATATTGGCTATCAAACCACGACAGACCTGGCGCAGGTGACCGGGTTTATCAAACAGACTCCATTACTTGACGCATTAGCTCTGGACCCTGAGCAATTTGATCTGAGTGGAGCCTCGACCATGGTTCTGGGGCACGTGTTGACGCCTCTCGGGACTGATGCGAGCGCTCTGAAAGTCACTGGTTCTGCCAAGCTCGAGGATGCCCGGTTTCTTGATCGTGTCACCGGGATTGAGTTGACCGGGATACAGGGCAAACTTTATTACTCGCGCGACGGCTTGAATGCAGATGGGCTGGTCGCACAGTTCCACAAATACCCGGTAATTTTGGATATGGTTGCTGATTGGGACGCGCCGGAAGTATTTCGAGCCGGTATGCGTGGCGACCTGCCGGTTGCTGCGGTTGTGCCGCAAAAGCTGATGCAATCCGAGCCTTTGTTCAGCCGTGCGACCGGTATCAGCCCATGGGACATCAGTTTACATATCGGGGCTAAAGATGCTCAGCTTCAAAGCAACACCTGGGTGCAACTTGATAGCACACTAAAAGGCACTGCTTTTGATCTGCCGGCACCGCTGAACAAACCTGCTGATGCGTTCTGGCCACTGTCCGTGAGGTATCCCATTCGATCCGATGACCAACTCATGACCGCCAGTATTCCCGGCAAACTGAACCTGCAGATGCAATTGGATGCCGGGACATCAGCGCCTGAACGGGCGGTATTGCAGCTTGGCACCGGTGCTGGCCAATTGCCCGGACCGGGCTTATTCACTTTTAGTGGTAGCGCCGCCATGCTGGACCTTGATGGATGGCTCGATCTGGTAATCGGGCGCTTCCAACGCAACCAGGATGGTGGTGGGTTGTCTCTGCACAGCGCGTCCGTTTCGGCAACGCAGATCAAACTATTTGATCGCCTGTTTGATGATGTCGGCATGTCCATAACTTATGAAGACGAGATTGTTGACGGGGTTTTTGACGGGGCTGATATTGCTGGCAAAATTCGCTACTACCAAAATGAAAAAGGTACACACAGCCTTACCGCAGAGTTTGAAAAATTGATTATGCCTGCCCCGGTGTCAAGCGGAGTCAGTATGGACACCAACCCGGCAGAGCTGCCGGAAATACGCTTTTTCAGCAAACAATTCGGTTATCTGGGTCTGTCATTGGGTGAAATCAGAATGGAAGGCTATCCGGTACAAAATGGCTTTCATGTGGACTCGATTGAAGCCAGGTCACCTGAGCTGGAATTCAGCGCGAGCGGAGACTGGCTCAAGGATACCGAAGGCGAAAGATCTGATTTTGATATCAGAATCAGCGCTGAAAGCCTGGGAACCGTATTGAAAGCCATGGATATTTCTTCGTCGATGTCGGGTGGGCAAACGTTGATTAACTTTGATGCCTGGTGGAACGGACCGCCGGCTGCATTTGCTCTGGATCGCTTGAATGGAGAGATTGATTTGAGCATTGTCCAGGGTAATATCCTGACCGGCAAGCCAGGTGCCGGACGAATGTTAGGCCTGTTCAGCTTATCTGAACTGCCCAGGCGCCTGTCCATGGATTTTCGTGACGTATTTGATGAAGGTTTCAGTTTTGATGAGGCCAAAGGCACTATGCAGCTTGAAAATGGTACCAGCTACACCAATGATCTGATATTGAGTTCAACTGCCGCAGAGATTGCCATTACCGGTAGTACGGATATGGCGGCCAAAACATTCAATTATGATGTCTCGGTCCGTCCGGGTGTCAGTAAGGCGTTGCCGGTAATCGGCGCGATCGCAGGTGGGCCGGTTGGCGCGGCAGCCGGACTGGCTTTGCAGGCGCTTTTGCGGGATTCGCTGGGCGAGGCAGCTGAAGCACGTTATACCATTCGTGGTCCCTGGTCGGATCCGCAGGTTGAACCGGTTGCAAGATCCAGTAGCAAAGACAACAGTGACACTCAGGGTGCCGCAGCCAAAAGCGCGGCAGGCAAAACAATCGAGCAGACTTCAACAGGCGGGAACAATAATGGCTAATGCGTTAGAACTGGCGGAACAACAATTATTGGCCCCCGGTGGCCTCAGCCATACCGATTTACACAAAGTGCTCAGCCATCTGATGGGCCCATCAGTGGATTCCGGTGACCTGTATTTTCAAAACACCAGTCATGAAGCCTGGTCGCTGGAAGATGGATTGGTCAGAAGTGGCACCCACGCAACAGAGCAGGGCGTGGGCATTCGCGCTATCAGTGGCGAGAAAACCGGCTTCGCCTATGCAGATGAAATTATCATGCCGTCCTTAATGCAGGCGTCCACTGCTGCGCGGGCAATCGCGCAGCACGGTGCGCAGGGTCAGGTTCAGGCCTGGAGTCGCCAAAACCCGCAGGCACTGTACCTGCCTGCAGACCCGATGGAAGCCATGAGTGCAGACGAGAAGGTTGATGTGCTCAGGCAGGTCGATACCTACGCCCGTTCGCTCGACCCGCGGGTGCAGCAGGTGATGGTGAGCCTTGCGGCGACCCATGAAACCATTCTGGTCGCCTCTACCGATGGCTCTCTGGCAGCAGATATACGGCCGTTAGTGCGCTTGAATGTGACCGTGATTGCCGAACAAAATGGCCGCCGCGAACAAGGCAGTGATGGTGGTGGTGGCCGCTTTGGCTACGAACGTTTGGTAGCTGACAATGGCTGGCAGCGCTTTGCTGATGAAGCCGTCAGGCAGGCGCTGGTTAATCTGGAAGCTGAAGCCGCACCGGCTGGCACCATGCCGGTTGTGCTCGGCCCGGGTTGGCCAGGAGTGTTGCTGCACGAAGCTGTCGGTCACGGCCTGGAAGGTGATTTTAATCGTAAAGGCACGTCTGCCTTCAGTGGCCGTCTGGGTGAAAAAGTGGCGGCATCCGGTGTCACGATCGTCGATGACGGCACGCTGGTGGAAAGACGCGGCTCATTGAGTGTGGATGACGAAGGTACGACCACAGAGGCAACCGTGCTGATAGAAGACGGCATTCTGGTTAACTATATGCAGGATAAGCTCAATGCCCAGCTGATGGGTATGCAGCCAACCGGCAACGGCCGGCGTGAGTCTTTTGCCCATCTGCCGATGCCACGCATGACCAACACCTTTATGCTGGCCGGCCAGCGTGATCCGGGTGAGATCATCGCCTCCGTTGAAAAAGGCTTATATGCGGTTAACTTTGCCGGCGGACAGGTGGATATCACGTCTGGCAAGTTTGTGTTTTCGGCCAGTGAAGCCTATCTGATTGAAAACGGCAGGATTACCCGGCCGGTTCGTGGCGCAACCTTGATCGGCAACGGTCCGGAAGTTATGTCGCGCGTGAGTATGATCGGCAACGACCTGAAACTGGATAACGGCATCGGTGTGTGCGGCAAAGATGGCCAGAGCGTACCTGTCGGCGTGGGCCAACCTACGCTGAAAATAGATTCGTTAACAGTGGGTGGTACCCAGAATTGAGTTGGGAATTGAGCCGCGGATTGGGCCAGAAACTGGGTCGGGAATTAAGTCAGAGACAGGGCCAGAAATTAAGCCCGGCCTCCGGTTACGGCAGAGCAGGCAAACGGCTTTGCTCGTCAGCGTCACGCAACAACTTGAACAACTTGCGTGCCGAGGTGGGCGGCTTTGAAAGACTGGCTTCCTTGCGAGCGTTACGCAGCAGTTGGCGTAGTATTTGTGGGTTAAGATCGGGTATTTTTTCCAGCAGATCGGCCAATGCCTGGTCATCACCGGTAATCAAAACATCTCTCCAGGCCTCGATATGATGATGGCGCGCGTTCAATTTTCGGTCTTTATCGTGCAAGTCCTGCAGCGCATCGAGGAGTTCATCGGTGTCCCGAAGCCGCAGCATTTTTCCGACCGTCATCATCTGGCGTTTTTTCGCACCGTGGGCGCGAATGTCGCGCGCAAATTCAATAGCGCTGCGCAACTCATCGTCCAGCGGCATACGCGCCAAACGGGAATCGGGCATTCCGATCAGGAGTTTGCCGACATCCAGCAGCTCGTGCGCCTCGCGTTTGCGCTGCGACTTGCTGACTTCGCCCGGGTCTTCAGAAGCTTCATCCGTGCTAACGTCATGTTCTTTATTGAAATAGTGTTTTTCACTCATAAACAGATGCCCAGACAGGGGAGTTGATTGATGTCAGATTCGAGTATGGTAGCGCAGGCTGTGCCTGACCGCGAACTGGAATTATCCGAAATCGCTGAATGTGCCGAGCAGGCGATCAGGCAGGCAACACGTCTGGGGGCTGATGCCTGCGAAGCGTCCGCCAGCACGAACTACGGACTGGAGGTGAGTGTTCGCCATGGTGAGGTCGAAACACTGGAGCACTCACGCGATCGCGGCCTTGGTATTAGTGTGTATATCAACAACAGTAAAGGCCACGCCAGCAGTGGCGATTTGAGACCGGAGTCGATCCGCAACTGTGTACAAAAAGCCATCGACATCGCCCGCTTCACGCAGGCAGACACATGCAATGGACTGGCACCCCGAGACCGTCTGGCGGTTGAGTTCCCTGATCTCGATTTATGGCATCCGCAACCTTTGGATGCCATCCTGACGACTGAACGTGCGTTGGCTTGTGAGGCGGCCGGCCTGGAGCATCCGGATATTTCCAATTCTGATGGTGCGTCGGCTTCTGCAGATTTTGCTTTAAATGTTTACGCCAATTCGGATGGTTTTATCGGCCGGCGTGACGGCACACGCTATTCACAAAGTTGCGTACTGATTGCAGGTAAAGGCGATGCCATGCAGCGTGATTACTGGTACGACTCCAGGCGCGCATTTGCGGATCTTGAAAGTGCCGAGGCAACCGGTCGTGAAGCCGCGCGCAGAACCGCGATCAAATTAGGCGCACGCAATGTTCCGACCCGCGAAGTGCCAGTGCTTTTCAGCCCGGAAGTCGCGCGCGGCATCATCGGGCATATGGTGTCAGCAGTTTCCGGCAGTTCCTTATACCGTAATGCATCTTTTTTGAAGGACTGTGCTGGGAAGCAACTGTTCAAAGACTGGATGCGGATGTCGGAACGCCCCTTTATCAGACGCGGTGCGGGCAGTACAGCTTTCGATGGAGAAGGCGTTGCGACCCGTGAACGCGACTTGATCAGTGGCGGAATTCTTACCGGCTATGTGCTGGGAAGTTACTCGGCACGACGCCTGGGGCTTGAAACTACCGGCAATAGTGGTGGGGTGCACAACCTGCTGGTTAAGTCCGGGCCGTACTCCGCAGCAGAACTGATTCAGCAAATGGGCACCGGCTTACTGGTGACCGAAGTGATGGGGCAGGGCGTCAGTACGATTACCGGCGATTATTCACGTGGTGCCGGTGGCTTTTGGGTTGAAAATGGTGAAATCCAGCACCCTGTAGATGAAGTTACAATCGCCGGTAACTTACGTGATATGTTTATGAACATCGAAGCCATCGGCAGTGATCCTGATGATCGTTCCAATATTCAGTGCGGCTCGATGTTGATCGGCAAAATGATGTTGGCGGGTTCCTGAAGATCGGCTGATGTTCCGCTACCTGCGCATTGCAGCTTTGTTGACATTGCTGGTGGTGGTTGCAGGTAACCAGTGGCTGACCAAAAGCCGCTTCAGCAGTTGGCACAGGGCGTTATGGGTAACCATCTACCCGGTACTTGCAGAGCCAGGCGATGATATTCGCAACTATGCTGAGGCATTGAACAGTTCTTCTTTTGATGACATTCAGTTGTTTTTCAAACAACAAGCTGCCAGTTACGGTCGCAACCTCGACCGCCCGGTGGTATTTCAGGTGGCCCGGCCTTTGACCAGGCAGCCGCCACCGATACCGGCGGACAGCTCTGGGGTCGGAGTTGCTGTCTGGAGTTTAAAAATGCGTTGGTGGGCCTGGCTTTATGGCCGTGGAAAAGACTTGGCGCCTGCGGATATCAAAATATTTGTGCGCTATCAAAATACCAAACCCGACAGCATGATGGAGCGCTCGGTAGGCATACAAAACGGTAGCTATGGAATTGTGAATGCCGGGGCTTCCCGGCAGATGGCGTCCAGAAACCGGATTGTGATTGCCCATGAGCTATTGCACATCCTGGGTGCCAGCGACAAATATAACCTGCAAAACGGACAGCCTGTCGCGCCGGATGGCCTTGCCAACCCGTTAAGAAAGCCGCTATATCCGCAAAACCGCGCTGAAATTATGGCCGGCCGTATTGCTGTTTCGAGTAGCGACTGGGCTCAGTCCGGAAATCTGGCGCAGTGTGTTATCGGGCCGCTAACCGCCAAAGAAATCGGCTGGCTGCCGGGTGATTCATGAAAATCATCCAAGCTGTGAGATGGTTAGCTTGAGCGCAGGCTTAGCCCGGCATCAAACAACCCGTCAGAAGAAAACAACTCAGGATACGCCTAACATTCAAGCTGCCCCCAAAGAGCTACCTTTAATGGCCGGTCATATCCTACAATAGTCCCATGGATAAATGGCATACCCTGTTGGCGAGTGAACAACTCGCGCCGGGACAAGTAATTGAAATAAGCTGGCAACAACAGGATCTGCTGGTCTACCGGACGCAGGATGGAGAGTGTCTGGCGCTGAGCGGTTATTGCCCACATATGAAAAACTACATACCCAACGGCCTCGCGCCTCATCAAAACCTGTCAGATCTGTTAAAGGGTTCCGAACTACGCTGCCCCTATCATGACTGGCGTTTCGATGGTCAGGGTAAATGCACGCATATTCCCAACGGGCAGAGGGTACCCCTGGCAGTTAAACGGGGGCTGTCGATTATGCCGCACTGGCGTCTCAGGGAAATCGATCAGAAAATTCAAATCAAAGAAACCCTCAATTAAGTGGTTAACACTTGAGGGCGTTACCGACGGGTATATCCGTCCACCCAGGCAATAGTCGGTATCAACTCATTCATCAAATCGGTACACTGGTGAGGCACCCAAACCATGGAGTATCAGACACCGTGATTCGCCTTGTGGTACCTCTATGAAGATGGCGCGCTGTGGTGCGCCACGCAGGAATCAGCCAAAGTCGTTGACTACCTCGCGCAATATCCGCATTGTGGCTTCGAAATCGCGACCGAAACACCCCCCTACGAGCGGGGCCTTGATGTGCTGCTGCGGCTGATCGATCGATACGTAGGCAACCGCGAATCGGATTTTGCGCGCTGGCTCATCAAACGGAGTAGTCTTGAAGTTGCGATCAGAATCGAGCCCACCTGGATGACTGCCTGGGATTTCTCGCCACGTATGAAGTCTTAAGGAACCCCTGATCAATTATACGCGGGTGCGACGGTGTCTTTGCGGGATGATCCAGGCCGGCTCTGGCGAGCACGGTTTGATCATACCAAGTCAGCGAGCCGCAACGCAGCGGAGCGCTCGCAATGGTCCGGCCACGATCTGTGATCGTAACCGAAGCGTTCGCTGAGCGTTTCCAACAGTTCATCGGCCGAATCGATCAACCACTCGCGCTCGCCCGGACCGAAAATCTACCTTGTCGGCCGGACGAATGAGCGATGGCACTGCGAGCCGAACTGACGGCGGCGTCAGTCGACGATTTTTCTGACTTCGATCCCTTGCAACCACTTTACCTCGCGAGCACCGGTGCGGATGTCCTTGGTCGACACCATGGCAATGCGGCCACTATCGTCCGCGAGCGGCAGGCCATCTTTCTCGAAGAACACGATGACACCCTCGCCCACAGGCGAGTTGAACACCTCGCTCCAGGAAAAGACGACCTTGTAACCATCACTTGCGCTGGCAATAATGACCATCTTCTTGGTGTCGTTGTGCCCGGGTGCCTTGACGACAGCCTTCTCCAGGATGTCGCGCAGCAGTACGCCCTTGAGGTTCTCGAGCTTGCCGACATTGGCCCCTGACTGGCACACCAGCGGCAGCTCGCCCACTTGTTGCGGTGGAAAGCCGCGCAGATCGTCGACGCCAAGCGCCAGTTCGTGTTCGACGGCTCCTGTCACGGTGACGGTCGTGGTAACGAATTTCGATGGATCGTCGACTTTGTCTGCGGCAAAGGACACGGCACACGCGGTCAGTGCGGTGACGATGAAAAAACTGCGTAATACCTGCATCATGATGGCTGATCTCCTGGTGGTTTAGAAAAAGTAGTCGGCCCTGACGAACCCTGTGCGTCTTGGGCTGGGGAAGCCTTCGGTCAACTCATGGTCCTTGTCTGCGACGTTGCTCACGCCGGTTTCCAGGACGGTGCCGTTAATACCCCCTTCCTGCACCGGAATCGTTTGAGTTTTCGGTTCGCCTTGGAGTTGCATCGATGACGGCCAGCGAAAAGCGTAATATAAAACCATATATAGCGCAACAGTTAAGTAGCACGCGGTCGACCGCTCCTGGCCGATAGCACTGTGTCGCATCGCTAAAAATCATCCTCGCTGAATAACTGCTTACTGCGCACTATCGGCCTCTTGATCTTGATTGTGGTGTATGTCAGGTGTCGGCCAGAAACAGACTATAAGCCAATTCAAACAGATCGCGACAATATTAAAGAAGAAGTCGATTTCTAAACACTTTTTGATGTTTTTGATGAACGCGGCATTCGTTTTTATCTGTGATTGCATTGCATTACAGCGAACATAAAAGTATGGCCGGCTTGGATTACCGTGCCCCACAGTTGAAATTGAACGCGATTTATCGCCCTTTTATTACAAGTGTGGTTTAAAGTTCTTACCTCGGAGTAAATAGTAATCTCCAATATCAAAGTCTTCTTCAGGGGTTTCACCTTGCCCCTTAGTTACGATGATATTGTTTTTATCAACTTTGATTTCTGAAATGAAATCTGGCCTGCTTGCAGTGAGCATAAACAGCTCGATAAGAATATTGCTTAGAGCTTTTTTGTAATTGTATACATTCCATTTCCATATTTGCCAAGGTCTTTTTTGCCAGAAATCACCTTGCCAATGCGCCCAGCCCCAATCTTCAATTATGAAGTGACCACCTGCCTTTAAATAGGGAAAACATGTGTTGAATGAAGAACGAGTTTTGTCATACATATGTGAAGCATCATCAATAATCAGATCAATATCTCTGTCAGGAAACTCCCTGGATAATATTTCTCTCACTATTCTTGAATCTGCCTGGTCTACACCGTAATACAGTTTTACCTGTTCATCTCGCTGAGAATGTTTTATATACTTATCAAGCGCTTCGACTGGTTGAGGAGTGTATTCGATACCTACATTTCTCAGTGGCGAGAATAATTTGTCATGTAGTACAACGCTGCCGCCTTTGAAAACACCTAGTTCCAATATTTTTTGGACATCATTTTCCTGGCCAAATTGTTGAATAAATTCGATTAGCGGTTTCGCTTTAATTATGATAAATCGATCTTCGTTTGGATCATTCGCGAGATATTCGTCTGGATCAAAAGTCACAAAGAACTCAACGTCATCGATTTTCAAATGAGTTTCAGAGATCCACTCTAGTTGATTTTTTTGCATGTCAATTTCTTAGCTAACACCTGGTGTATTATCCCAGAAATAAATGAACACAATCACTGCACTTTTGCGAAGATTGGTTCTGCAGCGGCAGTTCATAGGAAGGGGCTCGTGTTGGCGTTGTAGCGCTCGACAAATATTTTGAATTTTCTCGCCAACTGTTTAACATTGGAGAAAGAGCCGCGACTGATCGCCTACTGGGTAATGATACTGCAATTGATGGGGTAATCCCCCCATGAATTAATCGACTTGGATTCAAGTAGGTTAAAAAAGGGGGATTACCAAATGGGGCCACCTCTGGCAACCTAGGAGACAAAGCAGTAAACACTCGTACTCGTAAGCTAGATAACTACGAAGTGACTACTGGAATCATTGGTAACGAGTCTATCAATACCCGCATCCGAATTACGGAAGACCCTCAGTAGTCAAAAGAGCGCCTAGGAGCCTGTCGGACTTGACCGATCGTAACGAGGGAAGTCCGACAGGCTCCTAGCCAAAGGAGGGAGTGGTTGGCTGGGCCCTGGATTAACTGGATTGGGTGCATTAATTTGAAGAGTGAGTCGACCCCCCTTGCTAGAAACTTCTCAGCTATACGTTGGACTGCTCCTGGCCGATTACGGTCCCATAAATAATTAAAACACAATTCTAATGAACGGCTGCTTTGCGCTCAGGAGTGGGACGTGATTTTACTGGTGGGCTTGGGCAACTAACCTCAGTATTTAGATTGGTTAGGCCGCTTGGATCTGTCTCGCATATGATCGAAATTATTCAGTCTTGCGGTATTTGCTGCTACTTTTACTCATTAACATATTGGCCAACCAGGGCATATGGCGATTGAGCCAGAGTAACGTTCTGTACTGCCTGCCAGGTACGATCGTGGTGGGGACGTGTTCTTTTTCCATC
>CAJDWJ010000066.1_pt1 | contig 15165 bp, 11 predicted proteins | sample 7391551 | NCBI WGS metagenome assembly CAJDWJ01 (sample SAMEA7055723, study PRJEB34461) | soil metagenome | biome: terrestrial ecosystem; feature: Peninsula; material: soil | place: Antarctica | collected 2016
TGAGATTGATATAACTAAACAGTACGCCTTTTATAGCATAAGTCTGATAGCAAAGGTACTTACTGGAAATACCCCGGCGAGCCCGGGCATTTAATCCAGGCAATGGGCTCGGCTATTGTATGCCGGGTCAGGTTGCGAGGGCTGTCTCTGTAACCGCGGTGGGTTTTTTATAAACCCCGAAATAATATATCACCACAGCGCCGGTCATAAACATAATCAGACTATAGACTGCAGGAAGCACGGCCAAATAACACTGTTTCAAAATCGAGGTGGCGATGACGATCGCGAGGGTGCCATTCTGGATACCGGTTTCGATCGAGATGGCAATGGCTTGTGGAGCCTTAAGCTGCAGGAGCCGCGCGCTCCCATAGCCGACCAACATCATAAGGATATTGAGCGTCGCGGTAACGCCACTTAAGGCAAAAAAATGTTCCTTAAAAACTTCGGCATTCGCCACGATTTACCAAATCCCCACCAATTCACAAGACTTCCCACCAGAATACTGGATAATAGCCGCCATTCTTTTTGCTCTCTATTCTGGTAATTTTGCATGGAAATCAAGGTTAATTTTCTCGACAAGCTCCGACTTGAAGCCAAGTTCGACGACTTTACGGTGGTGGCGGATCAGCCGATCCGGTACAAGGGCGAGGGTTCAGCGCCTGGCCCGTTTGATTACTTTCTGGCCTCATCGGCGCTCTGTGCAGCGTACTTTGTAAAGCTGTATTGTCAGACTCGCGATATTCCGACGGAAGATATCCGGCTGTCGCAGAACAATATCGTCGATCCGGAAAACCGCTACCAGCAGATTTTTAAAATTCAGGTTGAGTTACCGGATGATATTTCTGCCAAAGACCGCCAGGGCATTCTGCGCTCCATCGAACGCTGCACGGTCAAGAAAGTAGTACAGACCGGGCCTGAGTTTGTGATTGAGGTGGTGGATAATCTGGAGTCTGATGCGCAGGCTTTGCTGGGCACCTCGATGACTGATGATGCTTGCACCTATATCGCCGGTAAAGATTTACCGCTGGAGCAGACCATCGCCACCATGTCAGGCATCTTGGCCGGCCTGGGCATGAAAATTGAAGTCGCTTCGTGGCGCAATATTGTCCCCAATGTCTGGTCGCTGCACGTGCGCGATGCGCATTCGCAAATGTGCTTTACCAACGGTAAGGGCTCAACCAAAGAGAGCGCGCTGGCCTCGGCACTGGGCGAGTTTATTGAGCGTCTGAACTGCAACTTCTTTTACAACGATCAGTTCTGGGGGATCGATATCGCCAATGCAACGTTTGTGCATTATCCGAATGAGCGTTGGTTTCAGCCAGGTCCTGAAGATGAGCTGCCAAAAGGTATTTTGGACGAGCGTTGTCTGCAGATTTACAACCCTGATGGCGAGCTGCGCGGTTCGCATCTGTACGACACCAACTCCGGCAATATTGAGCGCGGTATTTGTTCGCTGCCTTATGTGCGTCAGTCGGACGGCGAGGTGGTGTATTTCCCGTCAAACCTGGTCGAAAACCTATTCCTCAGCAACGGTATGAGTGCCGGTAATACGCTGGCGGAAGCTCAGGTGCAGTGTTTGTCGGAAATTTTTGAGCGCGCGGTGAAGCGTGAAATTCTTGGAGGCGAAATGACATTGCCGGATGTGCCGCGTGAGGTACTGGCCAAGTACCCGGGTATTTTGGCGGGTATTGAAGCGCTGGAAGAGCAGGGCTTTCCGGTATTGGTGAAAGATGCATCCCTGGGCGGTCAATTCCCGGTAATGAACGTCACTTTAATGAACCCGCGTACCGGTGGCGTGTTTGCCTCGTTTGGCGCACATCCCAGTTTTGAAGTGGCGCTGGAACGCAGTCTCACAGAATTGTTGCAGGGCCGTAGTTTTGAAGGCCTGAACGATCTGGCACGACCCACGTTTGCCAGCAATGCGGTGACCGAACCGAACAACCTGGTGGAACACTTTATTGATTCCAGCGGTGTGGTGTCGTGGCGTTTTTTCAGCGCGAAAGCTGATTACAATTTCGTCGAGTGGGACTTTACTGATGGTGGAAACAACAGTAATGCGCAGGAAGCGCAGATGCTGTTCGACCTTCTCCAGGACATGGGCAAAGAAGCTTATGTGGCTGTGTACGAGCATCTGGGCGCGACAGCGTGCCGGATTCTGGTGCCAGATTATTCCGAGGTGTATCCAATTGACGACTTGATCTGGGATAACACCAATCAGGGACTGTTTTTCCGTGAAGATATTCTCAACTTACACCGCCTTGACGATGACGCACTGCAAGCGCTTGTTGAGCGTCTGGAAGAAAGCGAGCTGGATAATTACACCGACATTACCACCTTGATTGGTGTTGAGTTTGACGACAACACGGTCTGGGGTCAGCTGACGATTCTGGAGCTGAAACTACTGATTTATCTCGCCTTGAATCAACTGCAGGAAGCACTTGAACTGGTGGCGATGTTCCTGCAGTTTAACGACAACACCGTTGAGCGTGAGTTGTTCTATCAGGCCATGAGTGCAGCATTGGAAGTGGCGTTGGATGGTGATCTTGATATGGACGATTACGAACCTAATTTCCGTCGTATGTTCGGCGAAGAACGCATGGATGCGGTGCTTGGTTCGGTGAAGGGTACGCTGCGTTTCCACGGTTTAACGCCGACCAGCATGAAGCTCGAAGGGTTGGATAAGCACCTGCGTCTGATCGACAGCTTTAAAAAGCTGCATGCAGCGCGGGCTCGGTTTACAGGTCAGGAGTCTGAATACGTATGAAAGCATCTGTGCACGCGGCAATGCGACGCATATTTTTTTTGTTATTGATTGTTTGTGTGGCAGCCTTTGCTTGGGAGAAGTCCAGGAGCTCTGACTTGCAGCCAGTGACGGGTCAGGTTATTGGCACCGTCTATAAAGGCTACACGATTGGCTATCAACTGCAGGAGCACCACTATCAGTTTGAAACGCGTATTGGAATTTTTGATTCTTTGGGAGACCTTGGATCACTGTCTCCAGGTGACAAAATACCGCTGCTGGTTAATCCAGCGAGCCAGCACGAGCCGGTGATCAATACCTTGAATGGCCGCTATGGCATGACGTTGAGCCTTGTCATACTGATGCTCTTGTTTTTTGTGATTATGGTGAGATCGGCAGTCACCGCCAGTGACCGTTGAGCAGGTGATTCGATACGACTGACACTGGAGTATGCCGCTGGGTTTATTACTGATGATGAGCTTGTTAAGGTGACCCCTCGTCGATACAACTGCGCAAACGCTACCTGCGGGAACATGAACGCCACCGTACCATGCGCAAGGCCAGCTGATCTACCTGGGCTTTCCGGATAGTGAATGAAGCTTTTCGGATAGCGTATTTTTTTTTACCAGCCTATAATGATTCTTATTATCATTACCCATATTAGATCCCGTCATATAAAGACAGGGAAAGGAGACAGATCATGGAGGGACTTAATAATAAAGTCGCCATTGTAACCGGTGGTGCCACTATTATCGGAGCGGCAGTCGCCAAGGCCTTGCGTGCGCAAGGCGCCCGAGTCGTAATTGCAGACATCGATACACAAAACGGCTCGCGCGTGGCAACTGAGCTGGGTGACGGCGTGTTGTTCGTCGCCACCGATATTACCGACGATAATCAGATCGAGCAGTGTGTGCAGCGCACAGTGTCTGAGTTTGGCGGTGTCGATATTTTGGTCAATCTGGCCTGCAGCTATGTCGATGATGGCATTGAGTCCGGTCGTGATGATTGGCACCAGAGCTTGAGTGTCAATGTAGTGGGCGCGGTCATGATGACCAAGGCCTGCCGACCCCACATGGTGAAGCGTGGCGGTGGTTCTATAGTCAACTTCAGCAGTATCAGTGCCAATGTGGCGCAGACTGGCCGCTGGCTCTATCCGGTAGGCAAGGCCGCTGTGACCCAGCTTACCCGCAGCATGGCCATGGATCTGGCAGCTGACCGCATCCGCGTTAATTCTGTTGCTCCCGGTTGGACCTGGTCGCGGGTGATGGACGAGCTCACCCATGGTGATCGAGCCAAGACAGACCGCGTTGCCGCGCCATTTCATATCCTGGGCCGTGTGGGTGATGCCGAAGAAGTCGCGAATGGCGTAGTGTTCCTGTGTTCAGGACAGGCGTCTTTCATTACTGGTGCCAATCTTCCCATCGATGGAGGTTATAGCGCCATGGGACCAGAGCAGGCATCCCCTGCCATTCCCCTGTTAGCAGAATAAAATCAGAAGGAAAGAAGACATGAAGGTTGCAATCATAGGTGCGGGTTTTGCCGGCCTGAGCTCGGCCAAAGTCATGACGCAGTTTGGCCATGATGTTATCGTGTTTGAAAAGTCGCCCGATGTGGGCGGCGTATGGAGCGCAACACGACGTTATCCAACCCTGCGCACACAGAACAACAAAGACACTTATTGCTTTACTGACTACCCGATGCCTTCCTCATATCCGGAGTGGCCATCGGGTGAACAAGTGCAGCAGTATCTTGAAAATTTCTGCCAACACTTCAACCTCAACGATAAAATCCATCTACAGCACGAAGTGCTTTCGACCGAACAGACTGGCAAGGATGGCTGGCGTGTGAGCGTACGCAACAACATCACAGGTGAAACTGCTGATCATGAAGTTGACTGGCTAATTGTGGCTAATGGTATTTTTTCCGAGCCTTTCATTCCACCCTATGAAGGACGTGAGGAATTTGAGGCTGCGGGCGGACGTATATGCGCAACATCCGAATTTCATGATCTGGATGAGGTACGTGGCAAGCATGCGCTGGTGGTCGGCTATGGTAAGTCATCCTGTGACGTGGCCGCTGCCGTGGGTGACGTTGCATTGTCGACCAAGGTCATTGCCCGCAATCTGATCTGGAAAATGCCACGCAAGATCCTCAATGTACTCAATTACAAATACCTCATGCTGACCCGCATGGGTGAAGGCCTGTTTCCCTATATCGAATCGCGTGGCTTTGAAAAATTTCTGCATGGGGCAGGTAGTGGCGTGCGTGACGGTATGATTAAGTCATTGCAGTCAATTTCTGTTAAACAACTCAAACTCGCGAAGCTGGGTCTGGTACCTGACGGCACCTTTGATCGCATTGCCCGAAGTACGGTTAGTCTGTCTACCGACAGGTTATTTGAGCAGGTAGAGGAAGGGCTTACAGAAGTTGTGCGCGATTGCGCGATTGTTCGCCTTGGGCAAGAGAATGGCCAGCCTGTCGCCGTACTGGGCGATGGCCGGACTGTACCTGCCGACGTTATTATTTGTGGTACGGGTTTCCAGCAAGTTGTGCCGTTCCTCTCAGAGGAGCTACAAAATAAAATTACTGATGAAGAAGGCAACTTCATGCTATATCGTCAGATATTGCCGCTTACCGTACCCAATTTATCTTTTTGTGGCTACAACTCCTCTTTTTATAGCCCCCTGAGCGCTGAAGTGGCCTCTCTGTGGACTGTGGCTTATTTGATGGGGGATATCACTCTCCCGCCACTGGAGGAGCGCCGCAGCCATGTGCAAAAACGCCTGCGCTGGATGAAGGAGCGTACCGAAGGCAAGCATGCACGCGGTACCAATATTATTCCTTTTTCGATGCACAACGTTGATGAAATGCTTAATGAGATGGGGCTGAATGTATCTGCCCTTACACGCTTTAAGCAGTGGCTGACGCCCGCCAGTGCCAAAGACTACCAGTCGGTGACCAAGGTGCTCTTAAAACGCCAACAGGGTCGGCCCAAATCTGAAGGCAAGCCAGTACAAAACTTAAGTGCAAGATTGCCTGATTGAGGTTTGGCCAGAGAAAAGTACGGTTATCAACGGAGGGATGCATGAGTAAGACCGAAGCCCAGATCATCATCGTGGGTAGTGGGATGAACTCGCTGGTATGTGCGGCCTTGCTTGCCAAGCAAGGCAAGTCGGTGCTGGTACTCGAGCGTAATGACAGGGCAGGCGGCTGTATCCGTGCCGAAGAACTCGTTCCGGGTTTTCACCACGAGGTCTTGTCCTCATGGTATCCCCTGTTCATGGGCGGCGCTGCGTATCCTGAGCTTAAAGATGACCTTGTCAGGCTTGGGGTCGAATTCGTGTCCAATGGCTATACCACAGGTGTCGCCATGACCGATGGACGGACTTTGGCCCTGCGTCAAGACATCGAAGACTCCGTCCGCCGTATCGATGCAGTGGCGCCGGGTGATGGTCAGGCTTTTGGTGCCATGGCTGGCCAGCTTTTTGGCCAGGATGCCGCACTCACCTTTGGTTTGCTGAGTAATTCGCCCTACGACTGGAAGGTAGGCCGCCTGATGTTCTCAGAATGGCGCAAGCGCGGCACTGATGGCCTTATGGGCTATGCAGCTGAGTCACTCGAAAGTTTTCGACGCTGGGGACAGCGTACCCTAAGCTCCGAGCTAACCCAGGCCATGATGAGTCCCTGGGTGCTGCATTCTGGATTGGGGCCGGATGATGCAACATCAGCCCTTATCGGAAAGCTGACTTTTGCTGCTGTCGTTGCTGGTGGCATGCCGGTAGTCAAAGGTGGCAGCCAGAAGCTGGTAGAGGCTATGCAGACCCTGATCGAGGAGCATTCGGGGCAGGTGCTGACCGGTGTGGATGTAGAACAGGTCATGATTTCGGGTAATCGTGCTACCGGCGTCAAGGCTAATGGTGCATTTTACAAAGCGACTCAGGCTGTAGTGTGCAACGTCACACCGCCGCAGCTGTATGGGCGTCTTTTGCCGCAGGCTCCGGACATGGTCCGCAGCCGGGCGCAGGCTTATGCTTTTGGCAGGGGCTGCATGCAGATCCACTTTTCACTGGATGGCCCGGCACCCTGGAAAGACCCTGAAATGCTCAAAGTACCGCTGGTACATTTAAGCGACGGCATGGAGTCAGTTGCCATGTCCGTGGTTGAGGCCAATAACGGCCTGCTGCCACGAACGCCTACGATAGCTATTGGCCAACCGGTGGCGGTAGATCCTGGCCGGGCGCCCGAAGGTAAATGGATACTGTGGTTGCAATTGCAGGAAATGCCCTCGCGCCTTAAGGGAGATGCAGCAGGCGAGATCGCAGTGCCTGCCGATGGCAAATGGAACGAAGAGGTGCGCGAAGCTATGGCTGACCGTGTTCAGGCCCGGCTTGAAAAAGACTCGCCTGGTGATCTTGAGCGCTTTAACTGCAATCTGGTAGGAGGTGATCCGTATTCCGGAATCTGCTCACCAGATCAGTTCTTTTGGTTGCGTCCGTTCGCCGGTACAAATGGCGCCAAGGCCCATAAAACCCCTTACAAAAATGTATTGCATATCGGGGCATCTACTCATCCCGGGCCTGGTCTGGGTGGTGGATCAGGCTACCTGGCAGCAAAAGCTTTATCGCGTAAGTAAACAACAGACCTGAGCAGAATTCACTTCCCGATAAAGACCCGGGGGAGCCCGGGGCATTAAATCCAGCTCAAGCTTCAGATTATTTTACACCATGCATCAATTTATTGATCAGAGGAGCCAACAACAGATAAGCAATACCCGCGATCAAGCCGATCCAGAACAACTGCATATAAACGCCTGAATATTGATCAATGCTCGCTGCCACATCTACGCCGTGAGAGATAGTGCCGCCCGAAGCGATTGCCGCGATCAGCCCTGCCACATACTGGGCCATCGCAATCGACAGGAACCAACCACCCATGGCCAATCCGACTTCTTTGTCGTCGGCAAGCTTGGTTACCATGCTCAGGCCGATAGGCGACAGGCACAGCTCACCGGTGGTGTGAAGCATGTAAGTCAGCGCTAAAAATATCCACGGCACCAGACCCGCCGCATTCTGCATATTAGAGATGGCAAATACCAATACATAAAAGCCTAAGGCTACCTGAATCAGTCCCAGCGCAAATTTACGTGGAATGGACGGGTTCATATTCTTCAAATCCAGCTTCGGCCACAGCATCGCAAACAGAGGAGCGAACAGCAGAATATAGATGGGGTTGAGCGACTGGAATATGCCAAAACCACCTGCCCGCCAGGTTTCCATCGAACCAAACATGGGCGTGACAAATTCACGGGCAAAAAAGTTTAGCGAGCTACCAGCTTGCTCGAACAAGGCCCAGAAAACGGCATTGGCGACAAACAGAATCAGCATGGCAATGTAGCGATGCAGCTGAACCTTATTTTGTGAACGTATCCCGGCGACCACAAAATAACCCATCAGACCAAGCATCATCCCGATTAATATAATGCCCAGAATGGTACTTTCGGAGAGCAGAAAATAAACGATGCCTGCCAGTACAATTGTGGCAGCGCCGACCGCGAAAAACCGCCCCCAACCATCTTTGCCAGGTTCGGGCAGGCCGATGCGGCCTAGTGAACGCTTGGCAAGTTGCAAAAACAGAATCGACAGAATCATGCCGATACCAGCGGCGAAAAAGCCCCACTTCATACCGTACTGTGCCCCGATCCAGGAGGCGGTGACGATCGGTGCGAGCGCCCCACCCAAATTGATACCCATATAAAAAATGGTGAATCCAGAATCACGACGTACATCACCTGGGGGATACAATTTACCTACCATGGTTGAAATATTAGGTTTGAACAGGCCGTTGCCGGCGACAATCAGCGCAAGACCCACCAGAAACCAGTTCAGGTCTTCAATCAGTAACGTCATCAAACCAGCGGTCATGACGATAGCGCCCAGTAAAATCGATCGCTGATAACCTAAAATATTATCTGCGACATACCCTCCTGCCAGACCGGTTGCATACACCAGCGCTGTGTAGCCACCATATACCAGGCTGGCTTCAGCATTGGCGCCAGCACCCAAATGTGAGAAAAAGGTGGTGGACACATAAACTGCCAATACCGCTCGCATACCGTAGTAGGCAAAGCGTTCCCACATTTCGATATGAAAGAGTTGCCAAAGGCTTTTGGGATGCCCTAGAAAATCCCCCACCGGGTAACGCGGGTCTTTGGTCATTTCATCGTTTGATTGATTGGTCACGTTGTAAGCTCCAAATCTGATTTGTATAGTTGTTGTTTATTTACCGCCCGTTTGCAGGGGGTTAAATCAGCGCAAAGCATACCACCGACTATGCGAATTCGCCTATTTCTCTGCCTGCTATTCGAACGCCGGAAGTTTTTACGTCATCATAAAAAAGCCCGGCTATTGCCAGCCGGGCTTGTGATATTCACTTTTTGCAAAAAAAGCCTTATGGCGCACCGGATGCTCTATCAGATGAGGGTCCACCGCCTTCAGTTTGCAATGCCTGGTGCGGAGCCGATTCTGCCCGGCCGTGGCCGAGCTTCTTCATGAATGGTGCGATCATAAACACCACTACGGCGATACCAATCGCGACCAGACCCACGTTCCAGTAGACCTCAGCATACGTTGCCTTGGCTGCCGCCAGATCAACAATTTCGCCGCCGACGGTTTCGGCACCCGTCGTTGCGGCGATGACCCCGGCGATATAATTACCAAAGCCCGAGGCCAGGAACCAGGCACCCATCATCATGCCGACGACTTTACCAACCGACAACTTGGTAACAGCCGAGAGTCCAACCGGCGACAGACACAACTCGCCCATGGTGTGCAGCAGATAGAGCAGAACCACCCAGATCATCGCGACCTTGCCATCGACACCAGCAAAACTCATGCCCCAGACCAGTACCAGGAAGCCCAGACCCAGTTGCAAAATACCCAATCCAAACTTGGCTACAGTGTTGGGTTCCATACCCTTTTTCGCCAGCGTAACCCACAGCCAGGCAAAAATTGGTGCAAGAATAAAGATAAATCCGGCATTCAGTGACTGGAACCAGGAGGCGGGAACAACAAAACCAAACAGGGCGCGATCAACAGCCCGGTCGGTAAACAGGTTCAAAGACGACCCGGCCTGCTCGAACAATGCCCAGAACGGCAATTGCAGACAGATCAAAAACAGCGCCAGCAACATTCTGTCGCGATCCACTGACGGAATCTTGATGATATCCAACACGATCACCAAAAGCACCAGTGCTGCACCCAGCGCCAAAGGCCAACTGGTGATCAGACTCGGCAGACCCGCAACGGCGACGCCCAGAGTCCCCGCGGCTTCAATCAAAACCGGTATCGCCATGATCGTAATACCGGCGATAAAAATACCAATCTCCAGCCTCGGATTATGGCCATCCTTGTCACGCCCGAAAACAAACAGGGACAGACCAATAATCACTGCCATCATAAACAGCCCGAAGGCATTTAGCAGGTCACCAACAAAGCCTTCATTCTTGACCAGAATAAAAGACGCAGCCACCATTAAAATACCGCCGAGATAAACCGCCCATTCATAGTTAATGGGCCCCAGAGCTTTCTCTTTAAGTTTGGTCGTGCTGGGTGGCTCGGCCTTGCCCTGCAGGTGCTTTTGCCCCCGCAGGAATATGACCAGACCAATTAGCATGCCAAAACCTGCAGCCCCAAAGCCATACGCCCAGCCAACCTCCTGACCCAGATAGCCGCACAACAATGCTGCGACAAATGCACCCAGGTTGATACCCATGTAGAAAATGGTAAAGCCACCATCGCGGCGTGGATCGTTCTCACCATAGAGCGCTCCGACGATGGTAGAGATATTGGCCTTCAAAAAACCGACACCGGAAATGATGAATGCCAGTGATAGATAAAAAATATTCAGGTAAAAACTATTCTGCTCGACATTGATTGCATAGGTGTTGGCGGGCATCAACGCCGGCAGATTGGTGCCGACAGCGCTGGCCTGATCAATTTCCAGACCAGATTCAGTAAAATTTACCGCTGCATGTGAACCATCCAGTACCAAAAACCGCTTGGCCTGGTCGCCGCGCCCTTCCGTTATCAGTTGGTAGGAACTGCCTTGATAGTCAATGGTCTGTTGAGCTGTTTTGCCTTCAAATGCCATCCCGAAATGACCGATGACAAGCAGGATTGCGCCGAAGGTCACCGCTTTGCGGGAACCCAGATAACGATCCGCAAGCATACCGCCCAGCACCGGCATCACATAAACCAGCGCAGTGTAAGCGCCATAAATCAACGCAGATCGCTGATCACTAAACAGAAAATGCTGGGTCAGGTAAAAAACCAGCAGCGCGCGCATTCCGTAATAGGAAAACCGTTCCCACATCTCGGTCAAAAATAAAATGGCCAGACCTTTGGGATGGCCGAAGAAGGAAGTATCCGAATACGGGTCCAGTGTGCTCCCGCCCTGATTGTTCGCAAGGGTGTTTTCGTTATTCATTTATTGTTTCCCCGGAAAATTGAAATAACCTGCAAAGAGATTTCGCAACCACCATCGCGAATTGGTCTGATCACCACGTCATTAATCTACCGCCATGAAAATAGCTGTACGGTCGCCCCCAGTCAAGTTTCTATGCCGGGTATGCATACCGTGGGGTTTTACGTGGCATAATTAGTAACTTAATATTCGCAATGAGGGCTTCATCATGGATCAGAAAACCGCACAGCAATTTATCGATGACATGTGGGACGACTCCATCGTTCCCGAGTTGGTTGAGTACATCAAGATCCCGGCAAAATCGCCGCATTTTGATGCCGACTGGGAAGCCAACGGTCACCTGGAAAAAGCAGTACAGCACATCTATGGCTGGTGCGAGAAGCAGGATGTGAAAGGCGTCGAGATGGAGATTGTGCGGCTACCCGGGCGCACTCCATTGATCTTTATGGAGATTCAACCGCAAGGCCCCGCTAAAGATAACAACGGCAAAGAAGACACCATCCTGATGTATGGCCACCTCGACAAACAACCCGAAATGACCGGTTGGAATGAGGGTCTGGGCCCGTGGAAGCCGGTGGGATCGTCGTAATCATTGAAGCTTGCGAAGAATCCGGAAGCTATGACCTGCCGTTTTATATCGATCACTTAAGAACCCGTATCGGCGAGCCATCACTGGTAGTTTGTCTGGATTCAGGTGCGGGTAATTATGAACAACTGTGGCTGACCGTATCGCTGCGCGGTATGGCGGCCGGCACCTTGCGGGTCGATATACTGGATGAAGGCGTGCACTCCGGTTATGCCTCCGGGGTCGTGCCATCAAGCTTCCGCATCATGCAACAGTTGTTCGCGCGGCTTGAAGACAAGGACACCGGCAAGGTTTTACCTGACTATCTGCATGCCGATATTCCCGAACAGCGCATCGAGCAAACCAGGGCCATGGCCGCAGCACTGGGTGATGATATCTGGCAGGCCTATCCTTTTGTGGAAGGCGCCGAGCCCATGGCCGACAACAATGTCGAGCGTGTACTCAATCGTACCTGGCGGCCGGCGCTGTCGTACACCGGCGTTGATGGCATGCCCTCCATTAGTAATGCAGGCAATGTGTTGAGGCCGTTCACCTCCATGAAATTATCCATGCGCCTGCCAGCGACGGTTGATGGTGAAGCCGCAACCCAGGCCATGAAAGCTACGCTTGAGGCCAACCCGCCTTCCAACGCCAGGGTGGTCTTCGAGACCGACCAGTCAGCATCCGGTTGGAACGCACCGGCCATTGCACCGTGGCTGCACGCCTCACTGGAGAAAGGCTCACAGGGCAGTTACGGCAAGGGTGTGATGTATATGGGCGAAGGCGGCACTATTCCGTTCATGGCCATGCTGGGTGAGTTTTTCCCGCAGGCACAGTTCATGATCACGGGCGTACTGGGACCACATTCCAATGCGCACGGGCCGAATGAGTTCATTCATATCCCGTTTGCGCGCAAACTCACCACCTGTGTTTCGCAGGTGATTTCGGATCATTATTTGCGTGACCGCGGCTAGGTTTTAACGATCAATAAGTCCAGCCCTGTTTGTTTCCAGCCATTTTATATGCGCTGAAATACGCCAGGGCTGGCAAAGAACCGGCGATCAAGCGAGGTCAGATAGCGATTGAGGCCATGACCCCGGGTGGATAGGAAATTAAATTAGGTCAGGTTAACCCCGTCGCGTTTCAGAACCTGAAATTTGCCCTGATGTTATAGGTTCGCCCGCGACCCGAGCTGTAACGATCAGCGCGGGTATTTCCAGCCTGACTGTAATAGGTGAGGTACTGCTCATCAAAGATATTGACCACGCCAAAAGTGAGTTGCGTACTTGGATGCACGTTCCAGCCGACCAGCGCATCCACGGTTGAATAGCCATCAAATTCGGCGGTTGTGTTGCCGGCTGAATTCTTGAAGGTTTTATCAAAATAGGTAAACGATTGAATGCGGTAATTCCAGTTAGCCGACGGTGCGAAGTTCACAAACAGATTCATCCGGTCTGAACCAATATCCTGAGCCCCCAGGTCGGAATCAACTTTGCCGTCATCATTTGAGTCGAACTCACCATTCAGGATGGCTGCACCGCCACCCAATGTTATCCAATCATTGACGCTGAACGTGGCACTGAATTCCCAGCCATCAACTTTGGTTTTTTCTCTGTTGACGGTGAAAATACCATCCGCATCCGGGACCAGACGAACGCCGAAGTCGCTACTGGATTCGAATCGAGCCAACTGAAGTTTACCCCAATCCGCATTGTACTCAGCGCCAAATTCAATGTTGTCTGTAATTAAGGGAGCAAGATCAAGAAAGGACTCTACCCGTGTGCCAAACTGACTTACACCGCGTAATACCCGCCCGACATCAGGCATTGAAAAGCCCTCAGAATAGGTTCCATACAGGCTGAAATTTTCCAGAGGCGTTACCACTGCACCATAATTGATCAGAGTGTCATCAAAGTCCGGACTACCACCGGCAACAAATACCCGGGCATAGTCAGATTTGCTTCGGTTTCCGGCCAATGTCTCGTAGTCAGGCACTTTCAGCTTCGCTGACTCCCAACGCGCGCCACCCGTCAAATGTAACCAGGAAGCGACCTCCGCAGACAGTTGGAGAAAGGGCGCCCGGTTTTTGAAAGTTGTTTCAGGAACCCAGTTTCGACCCGTAAAGATCAATGCCTGTGAAGTTGTATCTTCCAGATAATCGATGCCCATCATCAAATCAAGCGGGGTATTGAACAATTTTTTATAGGCTTGTGCCAACCTGAAACCTGTTTTTTCTGACTTGTTTTCTGACTGATCAAACAGTTCACCTAACGGGGCGATCAATGGATCCTGGAAAACACCGAAGCTGCCACCTCCAAAGTTGCTTGAAAAATCCTGCCGATAAAGCTGGCTGGAGAAGCGGCCGCCCAGCAAGTCGAGGTGTGCATAATTGAGTGTGATGGTCGTTACATCGTTTTCAGCCGGCTCACCTGGCGTAGAGCCTTTAATCGAGGTGGTGGGCAGGTTAATGCTGCGGTCGCCATCGACGGAAATATAGTTATCCTGCATCGCAAGATCGAAATGGTTCACCATCAGTTGAATGCGCTGGTTCTCGTCAGGCTCGAAGCCAACTTTACCAAAGAAATTCCACGTTTCTGAATCGGCGATGTCACCCTGGGTTTCATCGATACCAATGGGGTTGCTGTCACCATCGTAGAATAATCCTCGTTGCTCGTAGGTTACCGATGCAGTGGCATCCCAGCGATTGAAACGTTGTCCAATTATGTAGTTGGCCCGGTAGCCGAAACTTTTACTATGAAAGTTGTCATCCGTGGTAAAGCCCAACTCTGCACGCTGCTCCAGTTCGCCACTCTTCGGCGGACGTATAGTGATGTAGTTGATGATGCCGCCAGTGGCGCCCAGACCCTGTATGGCGTTGGCGCCATAAACAACTTCAACCTCCTCCACTACTGCCATATCAATCGTAAATCCGGCACGGTTACCGTCGCGTAGTGGATTGCTTTGGGGTACACCGTCGATCAGATATAAGGGAGCGCGGCCGCGAAAAGTTTCACCCAAACCCGTAAGTTTTTGTCGCGAGGCAGAGAAGCTGGGTAACAGATTGGCCAGCATGTCGGTGGGGTTGAGAGTCAAAGCCTGCTGAATCCTGATTTCTGCTTCATTGATGAAAGTAACTTTGTTCGAAATGGATTTTTCACTTCTACTGGAGCGCGTGGCGCTGACCAGAATTTCTTCCAACACCCTTCCTTTGCTTTCAAAATTACTGAATTCATCTGCATTCTGTGCCCACGCCGGACTTTGTATCAGAATGGATATGCCGAAAAGTGTGACTGCAGCGATAGTGAGTCTTGCGGTTGCAAACATCTATGCTCTCCTTATTTGGAGCGCTATTCTAAACGAGAATACTTCTCATTATCAA
>CAJDWJ010000061.1_pt1 | contig 14799 bp, 13 predicted proteins | sample 7391551 | NCBI WGS metagenome assembly CAJDWJ01 (sample SAMEA7055723, study PRJEB34461) | soil metagenome | biome: terrestrial ecosystem; feature: Peninsula; material: soil | place: Antarctica | collected 2016
GCCGAGGCCACTGCGGCCGACATGGACCGCGCGGTACAGGCGGCCCACAAGGCCTTTCTGGCCAACAAGCATCTGCTGGCGAGAGATCGCGAGGTCTGGTTTATGCGCGCCGCCTCCCTGATGGAGCGGGACTTCCAGGAGTACGTGGACATTTTGATCGACGAGGTGGGCTCGCCGATCGGCAAGGCACAATTCGAGGTCGATTATTGTATCAGTGCCCTGCGCGCGGCTGCGGGCGTTCCGCGCAACCTGCGTGGAGACATTATTCCCTCGGATAATCCCGGGGTATTCAGCATGGCTATTCGCGAACCGGTGGGAGTGGTTGCCGCCATTTCACCCTTCAATGTGCCACTGTTGAAAGCAAGCAAGCAGGGAGCTATGCCCCTTGCATGCGGTAATGCCGTGGTTTTACTACCCTCGGAGTTCTCCTCCCAGGTATCGCTGCGCTTCGCTCAGACTCTGCACGAGGCCGGCGTTCCTGCAGGCTTGTTCAATGTGGTAACCGGCAACCCTTTCGAGATTGGCGATGTTCTCACCACCCACAAGAAAGTACGTAGCATCACTTTTTGTGGCTCACCCCGCATAGGCACCCATGTTGCGGAATTGGCGGCCAAAGATCTTAAACCCGTCACGCTCGAGTTAGGTGGCAAAAGTCCACTGATTGTGCTGGACGATGCCGATCTGGACGCGGCGGTACAGGCGGCTGCCCTGAGTACCTTTTTCTTTCAGGGCCAGGCCTGCATGGCCTCCAGTCGTATTTACCTGCAGCGAGGAATCGCTGAGAAATTCACTGAAAAATTTGTCGCCGCGGCTGCGGGAGCAAGCATGGGCGACCTGCGTAGCATGGATACTTTTGTCGGTCCTATCATCAGCGAACGCCAGCGCGAGCGGGTCAGGCGGCATATCGCCGACGCCACCAGCAAGGGCGTGAAGGTGCTGGCGGGCGGCGAGTGGGACGGCAACCGCTGCCAACCCACTATTTTGTCCGGTGTTACCGAGGAAATGGAAGTTTGCCGCGATGAGACCTTCGGGCCGGTAACCTCCCTGTATATATTTGACACCGTGGACGAAGCCATGGAGCAGGCCAACGACACCGTCTACGGCCTGAGTTTCTCCATTTTTACCCAGGATATTGACACCGCACTGGATATGGCCCACCGGGCAGAATCCGGTGCTGTACATATCAACCGGCCCACCATTCAGGATGAACCGTGCCCGCCTTTCGGCGGTCAGGGCCTCAGTGGTTCCGGCCGCGAGGGCACCGAGGCGGATCTGGATATTTTGACGGAGTGGAAGTGGATCACAATTCGTATGGGTAAGCGAGGCTAGTCGGGACAATGACAATCACTGTATCGGAATATCTGCTCACACGTCTGAAGAGTCTGGGAGTAGATCATATATTTGGCATTCCCGGGGATTTCATCCTGCCATTTTTCCAGGCCATGGGTGACAGCGAGGTCAGCCATGTTGCTGCCTGCAACGAGTTAAATGCAGGCTATGCCACAGATGGCTATGCGCGTCTGCGAGGGTTGGGGGCCGTAGCGGTTACCTATGGGCCGGGCTCCCTCAGCCTTGTTAATGCGGTGGCGGGCGCCTATGCGGAGAGTGTTCCAATGGTGGTGATCTCTGGTGCGCCAAGTTGTGAGGCCTATAAAAATCAGCCGGTTCTGCATCATACTCTGCCCGGAAAATACTGCGCCCCGTTAAAAATATTTGCCCAGATTACCGCCTGTGCGGTCCTGCTTGATGACCCGGAACAGGCGACGGATAAAATCGACGAGGCTTTGCGGATCTGCCTGTCACAAAACAAACCTGTCTATCTGGAGATACCCATCGATATCCAGGTTCACCGCTGCGCCGCACCGGGGCCATTTGCGCATCTACCCCCCCTGCGGGATGACACCGCCCTCTCCCTGGCGGTAAACGATATCGTTGCGCGAGTCGAGTCAGGCATGCGCACAGTCATCATTCCCGGTCACGAGATACACCGCGAACGTCTGCAGGACAAAGTGCTCGCGCTGCTGGAGAAAACCGGACTACCCACGGCATCCATGTTCGTCGGCAAGGCTGATTTCCTGGAACAGCACCCGCAATGTGTAGGAGCTTACCAGGGTGCTGGCAGCCTGCCCCAGGTGAGTGCCTATGTGGAGGCAGCTGATACGGTGCTGTTTCTGGGAGTCGTGTTGTCAGACTTTAACCTCGGCGGGTTTACCGCCAAGCTGACGGAAGAACAGGTGGTCTCTGCAGGCAGCGGCAGATCCTGCAGCGCCGGTACAGGCCTTCTCCCACAAGGCGAGCTTGCCCTATGAGGCTGATCCCGTGGCGCCGATGACCAACAAGCGATTCTATGACCGCATGGCTCACTTCATTAAAGCGGGGGATATCGTGGCGGCAGACGCGGGCTGCGCCATCAATGCCACCCATTTACAACTCCCTAACGATGTCACCTATGTCGCTGGGGTTTACTGGGCGTCTATTGGCATGGGATTTGCCGCTGCATTTGGCGCCTGCATCGCCGCTGCACCAGGGCAGCGAGTCATCGCGTTGGAGGGGGATGGATCCTTCCAGATGACCGCCCAGGAGCTATCCAGTATGGCCCGTTACAACTGTCCTGCCATCGTATTTGTAGTCAATAATAAAGGCTATACCGCAGAGCGGCTCATCCACGACGGGCCGTTTAACGATATTGCCGATTGGCGCTATCACCAGCTGACGGCCGCCTTTGGCGGCGTTGGCCTGGATGTACATACTGAGGGAGATTTCGAGGCGGCACTGTCTCAGGCTGATGCGCATACCGGCCCGGGCCCGCTGTTGATAGAAGTACACGTGGACCCCTGGGATGCCTCCGAGGCGTTTACCCTGATGAGTGAGACACTACGGAGTCATTGAGTATGGAGCAACCAATATTGGAATCTATGGAAGAGGAACCTACAGGCTCCCTGGCCTACCCCTGGTATATCGTCTCACTGTGTATGCTGGCCTACCTATTTTCCTTTATCGACCGACAGGTTATCTCCCTGCTCGTCGACCCCATACGCGCCGACTTGCAAATTTCTGACACCCAGTTCAGCCTGCTGCACGGGCTGGCATTTGCCATGTTATACGCGGTGGCGGGCATTCCCATTGCGCGCCTGGCAGACAGCCGTTCACGACCCGTCATAATCTCCGTGGGTATTTTTGTCTGGAGCCTGGCCACGGCCACCTGTGGCCTGGCAAAAAGCTTCCTGCAGTTGTTTGCCGCGCGTATGGCGGTAGGCGTGGGTGAGGCTGCCTTGTCTCCGGCCGCGTATTCGATGATTACCGATTCATTTCCAAAATCAAAATTGGGGATAGCGCTGGGTGTTTATTCCAGCGGCGCCTTTCTGGGCGGAGGTCTCGCCTACATCATTGGCGGCGCCGCCATTGCCATGGTGCAACAGTGGGGCCCCCAGACTGCACCGCTGATAGGCGTGATCAAACCCTGGCAGATGACTTTCTTTATGGTGGGCCTGCCGGGAATCCTGGTAGCCGCCCTGTTTTTTATTACCATAAAAGATCCGGAGCGCAAGGGCGTCACCAATAGTGTGGACGAACAGGGCAAAACGGTTGTCGACTCCTTCACTTTTCGCGAAGTACTTCGCTATATCAGCGGGCACAAAAAAACGTTTACCGCCCATTATCTGGGTTTTGGCGTCCTGGCAATGGCCCTGTATGCTCTGATGAACTGGGCACCCGCCTACTTTATGCGCAAATACGGTATGCCAGTGCAGGAGGTGGGTCTTTATCTGGGCGTGGTGGTGTTAATCGGCAATACCGCCGGTGTGCTGGCCAGCGGCTGGATTACCGACATCTTGACGCGCCGTGGATACCAGGACGCTCCCATGCGGGCGGGCCTGATTGGTGGGGTGGGTGTCATTCTTCCCGCGGCGTTGTTTTCCCAGATCAGCGGATTTGGCGGCAGTCTGACGCTACTGGCGATTACCATGTTCTTTGCCAGCTTTCCCATAGCCACGTCAGCGGCTTCATTGCAGTTGATGGCACCCAATCGTATGCGTGCCCAGGTTACCGCCCTGTTCTTCCTGTCGATGAACATTCTGGGCATTACCGGTGGTAGCACCCTCGTAGCTCTGTGCACTGACTATGTGTTCCACGACGACGTACTGGTCGGGTATTCCATGTCACTCATTGCCACGACCGCTGCCCTGACTGGCGTGCTATTGTTGGCTTGGGGACTCAAATATTTCGCGCAAACCCACCGGGAAGTTAGCGCGATGGTACACTGACTGAGCGCATTTACACCGGCGCGAGTTCTGTCTCCGTTCCATCGTAGGTCTTGATAGCGGTGCCAGAGAGCGGTTCGCCGCCTGCGGCAGTCACCCGGTAGGTTTCCTGAAAATACAGTGAGTGGGTGCGCTCTTCGTTCATTACGTGGGGGTGCATGGAACAGACCATATTCTCCGGCAGCACGAAGTCAAAGCCCTCACCAATACGCGGCATTTCGATCATGGTCATACCGATACTGTGGCCACACACATGGCCGGAACGGTAACCGCGGTCAACAAAAGGCTTCATACAGATCTTGTGAACCGCTTCGGCGGTGCGCCCGGCCTTCATATTCTCCCGCACCAGAGCATGGAACTCCTGCTGGGCATCCATCATGTCCTGGGTGATGGCATCCATACCGTTGGGCATCAATGGCCGCGAATACTCGACCCAATGTCCCCCCTCCCCAGCAATTTCCAGCCCGTACATCATGCCATCAGAATCTTGCAACGGCCGATTGGTGGGAAATACCATCTGTGGCCGCAGGGAGCCGTTGGGGCCCATCTGCACCATGTCCATAGTGTTGCGGGCACAGCCGAGGCTGACAAAGGTCTGTTCAGCCACTCCCATTAACTCGCCCTCGGTCATTCCCGGGCGATAGGCCTTGATGACATCCAGTACCCCCTGCTTATTGATCTCCATGGAATGACGTACGGACGCTATTTCCTCGTCGGATTTCTGTGCACGGGCATAGTCAAAAGGGATCTCAAAATCGATCAGCTCGAAATCCGCTGCGGCCAGCGCCTTGTAATCGCGCACGTTGATGATGTATTCCAGGCCGTACACACCGACTTTTTTTGCACCGCGACCTTTGAGGTAGTCCGCCATCCACTCGCCACAATGTACCGGCAATTCGCGCCGCTTTATAAAAGTCGCGCTGTGGTCCCCCACCCAGGTGGCTTCCCTCGGGAAAACCACCACGGGATCGTCATTGGCGGTGATAACCACGTAGGAGTACCGATGCAGAATGTGGAAACCGGCCAAATAGCGAATAGCACCTTCGAAACCACTGTACTCACTACCACTGACAACCAGCGCGTCCAGCCCATGCTGTTCCATGGCGGCGCGTACGTTACGATAGCGTCGATCAATCTCCGTCTGACTGGGGCGAAACCTGTTGGTATATTCCTGTGTACCTGCTTGTTGTGCGGTGTTCATATATTATTCCTCTAATGTCCAGCTGAATTCCAAACCCTTAACCATATCAGTGATCGCCCTGTTGAGCGGACAAGCCACGCCAATGCGCTCGCCAATGGCTGCCACGCCGCCATTGATACTGTCTATTTCGGTAATACGTTTCGCTTCAACATCCTGCAGCATACTGGGCTTATGCAGATAAGCCACTTTTTTACCGTAGTCGATCATCTCTTCCGGGTCTTTTTCCAGGGTGACGCCCAGCGCTTTGGCGACAGCGATGCCTTCCTGGGCGACCGCGCTCATAAGAGGGCGCACCTGCTCGGCGGCAATACCATGGGGCAGACGCGTCAAGGCCGCCACTCCATTGGAGGCGCAGTTAAAAATAACCTTGGTCCACATCGGACCGCGGGGATCTGCAACCGAATTGGTTTCCATGCCGCCGCGGGTAAGTGCTTCGGCCAAACGGTCGCTCTCTTCCTGGGTGGCCGGCTTGCCGTCAAAGGGGCCAATATTGGTGACACCCTTGGTATCGTGGTTACAGACACCGGGGCCGGTAATGTGACCTGCAGGAAAAGTAGTGCCCATGATAACCCGGGGCACGTACTCGGCAATAATCTCCTCACTGCCAACGCCATTTTGCACTGAGCAAACAGCGCCATTGGTGAAAATCGGTGCTACCGCCTCCATCGCCGCCCGTGTATGCAACGTCTTGGACGCAATGATGCCAAATTCACAGGGTGGGATCTCGCTGGCATTACTGCGAGCGTTGATCTTCACCACAAAATCGCTTTCCCCGGTCAGACGCAAACCATTTTTATTGATCGCATCTATATGAGCCTGATAGGGATCATAGGCCCAGACTTCGACATCATCCAGCCTGCCGAGATGGGCGGCAAACAAGCTGCCGATGGCGCCACAGCCAATAATACAAACTTTCATGTTTTTCTCCTCGATAGCCAACCTGACATGTTATTGATAACGCGCCATGTCTAGCATTGTTTCAGTGTTTGCCGGGGTCAAGTGCCCAGCCTTTTTCTATGCCCTTGACCAGACGATATAAGGTTTCATGATAAGGAGCAGGCACACCCACCTCGTGAGCAACGCGAACGATTGAACCGGTAATCCAATCCACCTCAGTGTAGCGCCTGTTGCGCACATCATCCAACATGGAGGTGATATGGGCGTAGACGTCGCTGCCATGGCTGCCGCCCTGGCTCACGGCCTTACAGTTCATCTCCCAGGGATCACTACTCAACTCGATACCCTGGGCCCGGGCAATGGCAACCCCTTCGGCCATCATGTCGCGCACCAGGTTGCCCAGATCCGAAATATCATCGGTGTCGGCGTAAAAGGGTACATGGGGTGTGTTGGTGACTGCGCCAATAGCATTTACCGCAGAATTGAAAATCAGCTTGGACCACTGCACGGGGCGCAAATCCCGGTAGGCTTCGCAGATCAGACCCGAACGGTTGATCAAGGCCTCTACCTGCTTGATATAATCGTAACCGGGTCGTTCTTTATCAGCGTCCCAAGGGCCAATCCAGGTGGGCGTATTCAACTCGTAGTCCACATGAGTATCAGACATTCGAACACCGGACATGAAGGTAAGGCCCGAAATAATCGGCCAGTCGCCAATGTCGCGCACCAGGCGCTCACAGCCAAGGCCGTTCTGAATCATCATTACCGCGGCGTTGGGAAAATGACCTTCCAGTTTCTTCACACTGGCTGCCACAGCGGTCGTTTTTGTCGCCAGGATCACCAGGTCGACATCACCCAGCTCCGCCGGTTCGGTGGAGGCCAGCACCGTGGCCTTCAGATCTGACTTGCCGCTAACCTTAAGACTTTTTTCATTCAGGTCGCTGGCATGGCTTTCGCGCCGCACCAGGGCCGTCATGGTGATGTCGGGCAATGCACCTATATGGCCCACAAGCAGACTCCCGATTGCGCCGGCGCCAACCACACATACCCGTTTTATATCGCGCATGAATCGCCCTCTTCCAGAAAGTGATAGCCGTGCCTGAACTGTATCACGAAAAATTTCGTGCTAACCATAGATAATAGAACGGCGCCCATGTTGTGTCTTGCTTGTTACTGCATCACTAGTTGACTCGGGGCGCGTGTCAAAAGGGCACCCCCGACGACACGCTCAGCCTGATTCCAGGGCCTGTTCAAGGGCGAGCTGTCGCAGTTTGCTCGGCGAAATCTCAAACCGATTCCTGAAGGATCGGCTGAAATGTGCCGGGTCGTTGAAACCCCGACGATAGGCTATTTCACTGACCCGCATGTGGCTCATATTGGGATCGAGTAAATCCTCCCGGGTGGCTTTGAGGCGCCGCTCCCAGATCGACTTGGAAACCGTCAGGCCCGCCTGCTGGAACAGGCTATGGAGGTAGCGAATAGAAATGCCGTTAGCCAGAGAGATTTTCTCCGGTGTTAATTCACAGTCCATATAATTCGCTTCCATAAACTCCAGAATCCGGCGAAACAGGGCTGATTGCCTGGCATGCTGTTGCTCGTAGTTCTGGTCGACATCCGAGCGCAGTACGGTTGCGGTCAGCTCCAGCAAACATTCTGCCAGGGTATACTGCTCGGTGGTGGTGAGTTTGTCGGCTTCAATAATCAGTGATTTCAGCATCTCATGCACGATGGTCGCGAGCCCGCCGGCGGGCATCAGCCGGGGACGAAAGTCGCGTTGATGCTGGTATACCAGAATCCGCTCCTGGTAGATTTTGTTGGGGATATGCAGGATCAGGCGATGACTCTTGCGGGTGTGAATCACGGTATAGGGCTCACTGGCCGACATCAGGGCGAGACTACCCGGATACTGGGTAAACTCCACATTTCCCGCCCTTACCACCACGCTGCCTTCTACCTGGGTGGCCAGCAGGTAATTGTCATTGGCGTCCTTGGCGATGTCCTCGGTGCGACGATAAATGGCGATCGGGTCGATACTGATATCAAACAATTCCAGATTACCCAGCGGCAGTTCACGGCAGGTAAAATGCTCAATAGGCTGACCTTGCATCCCGGTGTCGACCGCGACATGGGCACTGCGCACAAAGTCAACCAATTCGGCATTGGATTCACTTGATGTTGCGGTATCGCCCGTCATTTAACCTCCAGTTAACAACTGTTTACCCACAGTCTGTATAGTCGAGTATTGAGCCTGTTGCACGCAGAGTCAACCTTTTACACGTTGGCGGGCATTGCATTGAAGCCGGCTCAAACCTATTATTTTATATTGACTAACGACTATTGAAATTTGCTGCGGGCATCGCCCGGGCCTGCTCGAGGAATCCACGTATGAAACTTGCCACATTCACCATCAAGGCCACTGGCCGCAAGACTATCGGTGTGTACCAAAAAGACGCGTACCTAGATCTGGTTGCGCTGGACAATTCAATCCCCGACTCCATGCAGCAGGTGCTTGACGGCGGCACTGCCGCACTGGACAAGATTCGCGCTATCGCCAAGGCGGCCGATGGCAGCCAACATGCCTATACAGCCGAAGAGGTTGAGCTGTCAGTGCCAGTGCGGCCGGGCAAGATCATCCACACTTCCTGCAACTTTGACGCCCACCTGACAGAACTGACCGGTTGGGAAGCGTCCGAGTGGAAAGATCATGATTGGGGCGCGTTTCACTTTGAACACCCCACGGGATTCCTCGAGGCGCCCTCCTGTGTCGTCGGCTCCGGGGTGGGCATCGAGATTCCCCGTTTTACCAAGCAACTGGATTACGAAATCGAAGTGGGTATCGTCATCGGCAAGACCTGCAAAAACGTGTCGGTAGAGAAGGCCATGGATAATGTGGTCGGCCTGATGATTTTTAACGACGTATCGGCCCGTGACATCCAGGCGCGGGAGCACGCCAACAACGTTATCCTGATGGGTAAGAGCTTTGACGGTTCCTGTCCTTTTGGCCTGTCCTTTTGGCCCCTGGCTGGTCACTCTCGATGAGCTCGATGATCCCAATAATCTCGAGATGAAGATGTACCTCAACGGGGAGTTGCGTCAGAACTCCAATACTAGTGCGACCCATTACAAGATGGCCGAGCTGGTTTCCTGGTGGTCACAGATGACGCTGGAGCCCGGTGACGTGATCACCACTGGCAGCCCTCCCGGGGTGATTTCAGGCATGAAGAATCCCCAGTGGATGAAGTCCGGTGACGTGATGGAATGTCATGTCGAGAGTCTGGGCTGCCTGGTGACACCTGTCCTGTAACCATTACCAGTAAATCTAAGGAATAAGAGGAATAAACTGTGAATACTGTAAATCCTGAACTGCTTCAGAAAGCTATTGACCAGATAGACCGCGACCGCCTGATAAAACTGGTCATGGACCTGGTAGACATCCCCAGCCCTACCGGCTACGAGGGCGATATGGCGCGCGCGGTAAACGCTGTGCTTGGTGACGCGAATTTCGATTCCGTTCTGCAACCTATCGGTGATGAGCGCTACAATGCGGTCGGCCGCCTGCAGGGACAGGGGGGCGGCAAGTCATTGATGTTTAACGGCCATCTGGACACCTCTTTTGGCCCGGAACAGGCACACCGGGGCATTGGTTACCAGTGCAAGGGTACCCTGGTAGACAACGAGTGGATCTATGGCATGGGCTCTTTCAATATGAAAAGCGCCATGGGTACCTATGTTACGGCGGCTGAAGCGATCCAGAAGGCTGGCATCAAGCTCGGTGGCGACGTGGTCATCGCCGGGGTGGCCGGTGAAATTGAGAAAGCGCCGGTAAACGACCACGAGGGACCTCAGTATCAGGGTTATGGCGTCGGCACCAAGTTTGCTATCACCCACGGCGCTATCGCCGATTTTTGTATCCTCGGTGAACCCACCAACATGATGGTGATTCCGCGTCACTGCGGCAGTACCTGGATGAAGATCACCGTACCCGGCCACCTGATCCACACCGCCTGGTCAGAAGTCGACACAAATGCCATTAACAAGGCCAGAGTGGTACTGGATGCCATCCACCAGTGGATTCCGGATTACCTTGAGCGCAACACTCTCGGTGACTTCCAGCCGCGGGTAAACGTCTCTGCAATCGAGGGTGGCTGGAGCTGGCGCGGTGCTCGCACGCCGGATAACTGCGTGATTTATATGGATGTGCGCACGCTGCCCGAGGACTTGCCGCTCAAAGCCTATAACGATGTCCGCGGCCTTATCGCTGGCGTGGTGAAGGCAAATCCGCAGCTGGCCGGTACCAAGGTCGAAACTTTCTTGACAGCACCGGGCACCTCCATACCGGACGACCATGAATTGATCCAGAACATCGTCAAGGCGCACACCGATCAACTGGGACATGCGCCGGAGTTTGGCGTGGAAACCTGGATGAGCGATGCCGCCCATATGAATCGCTACGGCATTCCCACCGTAAACTACGGCTCTGCGGGTCGTATTCGCGGCGGTGGTGGTGGCTTCTCCACCAAACAAGGGGAGGCCGTGCACATCGGTGACATGATGGATATGATACGAATATATATTCAGGTCATGATGCAGATCTGCGGCGTCGTCGAGCAGTAGCCGCGCGGGCGCTACAGTTGAAACGGTGAATCTCTGGCAGAACTATTCTTTAACTGGACTACGTGATGAAACGGCCTGAACAGCGCTTTGACTATTCTGCTTTGCCAAAACGTAAACGTTGGCACCTGCCAGACGGAAAACGACTGGCAGTTTACACCGTGGTCAATGTGGAAGAGTGGGATATTGAAAAACCGATTGCGCGGGAATACGTCACCTCTCCTGCTGGTGTTGCCACTGTGCCTAATATCCCTAACTGGGCCTGGCACGAATACGGTATGCGGGTGGGCTTCTGGCGGCTGCTGGAGGCCTTTGAAAAGCGTCATCTGAAGGCCAGCACGGCCATTAATGCGCGGGTCTGCAAAGGTGCAGGCGAGCCAGTTGCCGCGGCCATGCGCGATGCGGGCTGGGGCTTTATGGGTCACGGCTATCATCAGCAGGCACTGCACCTGGTGGAGAACCAGAAGGACAACATCCAGAAGTCTTTCGATACCTTACGCTCATACACCGGAACAGCTCCAAAAGGCTGGCTGGGTCCCGGTCTGCACCAGACCCTGGACACCCTCGACTACCTGGCCGAGGTGGGTTTCAAGTTTGTCACCGACTTCCCCATGGATGAGCAACCGGTGACCATGCAAACTGCCAGCGAACCGGTTGTGGCTCTGCCCTACACCCTGGAAATGAGTGACCTGCCGATGATGGTGGTTCATCAACATGAATCCCGGGTATGGTACGAGCGTGCGGTGGACCAATTTGACCGCTTGTATGAAGAGGGCGCGGTGCAACCCCGCGTCATGTCGATGAGCATTCACCCCTACATTATGGGCGTCCCTCACCGTATCAAATATTTCGAGGCGGCCTATGACTATATGCTGGCACACGATCAGGTCTGGTTCACGACAGCCGAGGAAATTTACGATTGGTATATCGCCAACCCCCTGGAATAAGCGCATCCCAGCACGCCCATCCGGCTCACTCTGCCAGTCAACTCTGCCAGTCAACTAAAAGCACACTGGAGATCAAGACACCTCCACAGGCCTCGCGTATTATCTAGGGTTATTTGTAGTATATAATAGGGTAAAGACATGAACAGCATTGATAAAAAACTGATCTGGACAAGCGAGTTGAACAAGCTTGATTCAGTTCAGAGCGGTTTTGATCGCAGCAAAACAGTCCAATTCTACGACACCACCCTGCGCGATGGTGAGCAGGCGGTTGGCATTTGTTTTACACCCGATGAAAAATTCGAAATCGCCTGCAAGCTGGCGGAAATGGGAATCAGCCGTATCGAATCGGGTTTCCCCCGGGTATCACCCGAAGATACCGAGGCGGTAAAACGCATACTGGAGGCAAACCTGGACTCTGAAATTTGGGGCTTTGCCCGCTGTGTCCATGCTGATATTGATGCGCATGTCGAATTGGGTACGGAATACCTGCTGATGGAGATATCCACCAGCGAAATAAAAATGAAAGCTTACGGCTTCACCCGTGAGAAGGTTCTGGAACGGGTCGCCAGCTCTGTCAGGCACGCTCGGGAAAACGGTATCAAGCGAGTAAACTTTTTTGCCGTAGACGCAACCCGCAGCGACCTCGACTTCTTGCGTACCGTGTACACCACCGCGCTGGAAGCCGGGGCTGACGAAATCTCCATCGTGGACACCATAGGTGCTTTGGCACCGGAAGCCGTTGAGTATCTGATCCGCCTGGTGCGCAGCTGGGTTGGTGACGAAGTGCTGATTCACTGGCACGGCCACAATGATTTCGGTCTTGCTACAGCTTCGGCGATCGCTGCAGTGCGCGGTGGCGCGGACTTTATCCAGGGCACCATCAATGGCATGGGTGAGCGGGCCGGCAACGCGGATATCTGCGAGGTCGCCCTGAGCCTGCAATGCCTCTACAACATGCCAGCGGCACTGGACCTGAGCAAGGCGCGGGACATTTCCCGACTGGTTCAGCAGGCCGGCGGTTATAGCGTCGATGGCTGGAAGCCGGTAGTGGGCGAATATCTGTATACTCGTGAGAGCGGTGCGGTGGCCAATCAGTTCCATATTCCCGAGGCAATCGAGCCTTACTCAGCAGAGATCGTAGGCGCCCCACGCAGGATTGTACTGGGAAAAAAGAGTGGTTTATCCAGCATCGTCCTCAAATTGGAAGAACTGGGCCTCGACGCCCCTGCGGATAAACACGGCGATATCCTTAACGAAGTAAAGACCAAGGCTACCGCTGCACAGCGTCTGATGAGCGACGATGAATTTCGCGCGGTCGTCGCACAACATGCTTGATATACATCAGCTAAAAATATTACAAGGAGAACAGCAATGAGCAACGTTAAAGTTGGTATTATTTTCAAATCCTATGAGCCACTGTCGGCCATTCAGAAGTATGCCGCCCAGACCGAATCCTCTGGCTACGGCGGGGGTTTCTGGATAGCCGAGGCCTACCACTGGTTCCGCCATTACGGCCTGGAGTCCCGTGGGTGTTTTACCGCCCTGGCCGCTGCGGCCATGGCTACCAAGAAGATAACTATCGGCCTTGGTATCACCTCGCCCTATGTGCGCCATCCCACTATCCAGGCTTCCGAGTGTGCGGGTATTGACGAATTGTCCGGTGGCCGCTTTATCATGGGTATTGGCGCGGGCCTGGTCGGTATCAGATACCTGGAATACGACCTCGATAAAATGAAACCCGTGCACGTTCACCAGGAATCCATGGACATCATGCGTAAGATTTTTACTGGTGAGGCCTTCAGCTACGAGGGTGAGAATTTCAAATCCAGCATGCCCGCCTACGATCGCGCCGGGGACGGCCTGCGCACCGAAATTCCTATCTACGTCGGGGCGACCGGACCCTTTATGCAGCGATTGGCGGGGCGTTCCAGTGACGGTATGCTGCTCGCCGGGCTGACCTCACCCAAATTTGTCAGGTATGCCATTGACAATATGCGCAAGGGTGCCAAAAAGGCCGGGCGCGATATAGCGGCTGATTTCCCCGTGGGCGGCGTGATTCTCGCTGCCTGTAACAAAGATGGCGCCAAGGCCAAGGAAGCCACCCGCGCCTACACCGGTACGTATGTCATTAACAAACTGCGTAATATCAAGAACGATGTCATCCTGGCCGGCTCAGGCCTGCCTGATTCCGTCTGGGATCCCTTCCGCAAAGCGCTTGAAGAAGGCACCGAGGACAACGTTGCACACCTGGTGACTGACGAAATGCAGCGCAAGTTTACCGTCATCTCCGGCACTCCTGATGAGTGTCTGGAAATCACCCAGGAACTGGTCGACGCAGGCCTCAATACGCCACTGCTGGAAGTGGTGGGAGCCACCGAAGAGGATAACCTCGAAACAATTCGCCTGTTCGGTAAAGAGGTACTGCCCAAGCTGAAACCCGCCAGCGCAAGCTGATCCTGACAGAATAAATCACCCTGGCAGTAACGGGTGACACAAGCCGTTTCGGTGGTGGCCTCACCCTGGCAGTAACGGGTGACACAAGCCGTTTCGGTGGTGGCCCGCCAATTAGTAATTGGCGGGCCACCTTATGATCCTCAGATCATGTGCCGATGAGTCTGTAGTAACTACCCGGGCTAAGGCGCCACATCCACGAGTCATTATTTCCTGGCCCTTCTAATACCCTTATGGCAGCACGTCGCACCGACAGCGTTGCGATGGGTCACCCAATCATGAATGAGCCTCATCAGGTTCTGTCTGATGTCGATTCCACAAGCATATTCCGGTAATATTCTGCGCAAGATCAAAAGATCCAATGGAACTTCCGGAGAACCAACGAATGACGGCCCAGACGCGAACTCCCCCGGCTCATGTCGGCATAATGCAG
>CAJDWJ010000002.1_pt1 | contig 14641 bp, 13 predicted proteins | sample 7391551 | NCBI WGS metagenome assembly CAJDWJ01 (sample SAMEA7055723, study PRJEB34461) | soil metagenome | biome: terrestrial ecosystem; feature: Peninsula; material: soil | place: Antarctica | collected 2016
GTATTGCAGATGAGAGCAAACAGGTGTCTGTATTGGGCCGTTTTCCGCTGCCTGTAGAAGTTATTCCCCTGGCCCGCAGTCTGGTTGCCAGAAAACTGGCTGCATTGGGTGGCCAACCAGAGTGGCGCAATGGCTTTGTGACTGACAATGGCAACTGGATTCTGGATGTACATAATATGGATCTGGTGGACCCACTCAAAATGGAACAGACCATCAATAATCTGGCAGGCGTAGTGACTTGCGGAATTTTTGCCATTCGCCCTGCTGACCTGATTCTGGTAGCTACGGCCGCAGGTGTAAAGCAAGTTTAGAGTTGCAAGTTTGGCGGGTTTGCCTATAATAATTATAACTTGGGGGTATACGGGCAGATCGTCCGACTCTGATACAAAAGCAATTACAGGAAGTAATTGCTCGTTATTTGAAAGTTTAAACAAGGATGTGTCATGTTCAAATCAACTGCTCTTTTGACCACTGCGCTGTTTTTTGCAATCGCACCATCGCCCGACGCAAATGTTTTGTCTGAAATCACGGGCGGCTTTCTGAAAGCAGATACCGGCGTCGAGTTAGCGACCACTGAAACTACCTCTACCCTGCAAATTACCTATATCAACACGCGATCTTCGAGCGAAGTAATCACTGGTTTCTAATCCAGAAGAAATCCGCTAAAATAGCTGTCAGGTTTTATTCGGTTTCCATCTTTTTTGTTTCAGTTATGGAGGGTCAATCCCATGAAGTGTTTTAGCTCAGTTCTTGTTCTGGCGTTTGCATTTTTTTCCTCATCAGTATTCGCCGCAGATATCGATGCCGGCAAGGCAAAGTCAGTCACCTGTGTCGCATGTCACGGCCCGGCAGGTGTTAGCACCAATCCTTTATGGCCTAATCTGGCTGGACAACACGAGGCTTATCTGGCCAAACAGATCAAAGCATTTAAAGACGGCGTTCGCAAAGATCCGTTAATGACGCCTATGGTTGCTGGTTTGTCCGATAAAGACATTGCTAATCTGGCTGCCTATTACGCTGCCCAATAGCTACAGTTTTCTGATCTTTGGTTAAGATCATGTTTAAATTCAAGGCCGGAAGCGATATCCGGCCTTTTTTTCTGCATATGTTCTGCAAATCTTCCGCTTGTTAGGAGTTCATACCTTTCAAATGCCTGTATAATGCCTGCTTACAAGTGAGGGGGGGCCCAAACTTGCTATGGAAGTACCATTTATGCGCCTTACCCGGTTTACCGATTATTCTTTGCGTGTTCTTATTTATCTGGGCCAGAACACAGAAGACAGAGTCACCATCCAACAGATCTCCGATGCTTATGACATCTCCAAAAATCACTTGATGAAAGTGGTTAGCAATCTCTCACGATTGAATTATGTGATTGCACAAAGAGGCCCTGGTGGTGGCATCAAATTAAGCCGACCCGCCAGCGAGATTGGTCTTGGGGACGTGATTGGCAACACAGAAAAGCACTTGCAGGATATCGATCGTGCCTGTGAGCGTAATGCCAATGAATCAGTTGCCGATTTTCAACTAAACTCCTTTTTACAGCATGCCCTGCAAGCCTATCTGGCAGAATTAAAGCACTTTACTCTGGCTGATGTATTGACGCCGGAATCCAAACTCAACAAGATACTGGAGTTGAAAAAACGTGCAGCCTGAAAGCCGGTAATCAGGATGTCGCTAAAATAATTTGTCTGCATTGAGCGAGCCCGGGAAGTTCTGCTCCGCGCTGATAACATCTTCTATTTTAGTCTGCACGTAACCGTAGAAAGGGTTGCTGCGTAAACGCTGCAACAATGCCGAAGGCAGGACGAGCGTGCCACTTTCACCCAATAGTTGAATATCACCCAGGTGTGGAAAATCAAGATTGGGTTCATCCGGCTCGAGCCCATACACCGCATCATTGAGCGGGAATGGAATTGCTACATGCGTCAGGGAATACACGGATTTGGGCCATTGGTATGGCAGGCGACGGGTCACAACGCCCGTATGGCTGTGCGAGTATCGAGTTTCAGAAACGTCCCATAAAGTAGCGTCCTTGTTGCTTACAATCGATAAGGTAAACCTGCCATTTGCCTGTTGCGTCATTCGATTTAGCAATGCTGCGTGTCTGGGCTGAATGAACTCTTCGAGCGCTCCGGCACGATTAACATCAAATATCACCAACTCAGAACCGTTGTCCGGCAGTTTCTGAAACAACTCATCAAACGCAGCTGAAGGTACAACGGTTGTATCGACCAGCGACTGAAATGCCAGTACCGGCGGCATCTGCTGCAGCTGATCTTTGGCGTACATACTGTCAATCTGTCCGGCCACATTCTTGCTGATTTTGTAGCTCTGCAAGGCCGCATTCACAGGAAAAGAATTATACTTGTGCGGATCATATTCCGGCCGTATGTCCATCCAGCGGGACTTGCTGAAAAAGCTCACATCTCCCAGCCATAGAAATACCGGGGAATATTTGGCCAATGTATCGACAGCAATCATGGGTGACAACAAAAACACATGATCAGGCACGCGCTTATCTTTTGCAGCGATCGCGTCCAGTGTGTAGTTAAGTGCCAAACTGGCACCATTTGAATAACCAACCACATAAAACGGTTGCTGCGAATCCAAAACACCCGCAACATGTCGGGCTCCCAGCTCAGCGGCAGCCTGCCAGTCTTCCCACTCCATCCGGTCAAGCTCTGCCGGAATGGTGCCATGGCCCGGCATCCGTAAACTGAGAACATAAAAGCCGCGGCGGACAAACATTTCACCCATATGCCTCAATGAATAAGGCGAGTCAGTCAAGCCGTGCAGCAATAGCACTCCACCTTTGATATTGTCAGGACGCAACTCATAGCTTCGATTAAAATTTTGTCCCTGCTTTACCGGATAGGCAGCGTTACCCCTTCTGAATCGATTCAAAAACTGATGCGAATTATCGCCGGCGTGTTCTTGCTCCAACGCAGCAAGTTCCTGGAAGACTTTTTCTTCGTTAGCCAGATATTGCTCAAGGGTCTTGATGTCGGACTGATCAGCGGCGCTAAACTCAGAGCTGATCTCCTGAGTATGCCACCATTGAAGGTCCGGTCCGTTGCGAACCATCACTGCGTGGCCGATTAGCAGGGTGGAACCCACCAGGAAGAATGAAGTGATCACAAACAGCGTGACTCGCAACACCCAACGGGTCGATCTTTTAAGCATTAACTGCAAAAGCCTGACTTACTCAATCCGTACGGATCAAAAGCAACTCTGTCTGACGACCATCAAGATACCAGACACCAGCCTTATCAAAGAAAGCATCCTCTTCCAACATGATCCGAATTTCTTTACCCCAGGGCTCGATGAAACTCGCGTTGTTTAACTCGATGGAATAAGCGGTATTTAGATGTAAGGGATAGTCGCCATCACCCGCTACACCTGCCTGAGCATCCCACATGCCCAGCGTGGTCCCGGCCGCATGGCCATGAAAGCCGATCGGGTGCGTATAGATAGATGGCTTCAAACCCAGCGAAATCGCTTGCTCCCGGGATTGTTTCAGAACTTCGTTGCCGGTTTTACCTTCAGCGAACTGGCTGGTGAAAATATCCTGCAGTTGATTGCCGCGATGTAATGCTTCTGTCAGATATTCCGGAGCCTCAGCTTCCCCGTTCCGCAGCACATAGGCGTGTTGTTGGGTATCGGTATTCAAGCGCAAATAAGTGATCCCGAAATCAACGTGCAGCAGGTCGCCTGCTTGTATGACCTGATCACCATCACCGTTGGTAAAACTTTCTTCGTGATCAAATTTTTGATGGTCACTGCGTTGAATTGAAACGGACGGGTGAAACCAGGTTTGCAGTTTTAGTTCTCTAATCCGTTCTCTGAACCACCAAACCACATCGTCAGTCGTGGTTTTTCCAGACTCGACGACTTGATTGGAAAAGCCCTCTGCAATTATCTGATGCGCAATCGCTCCCATATTTTGCATTTGTTTAACTTCTTCCGGTATGCGCTGCTCCAGCCAACCGACCGCCAGTGGCTCTGCCGATACCAGTCGATCACGGTACTTTTCCGGCAGGACTTTAAGTAGCCGCTGTTTATCGCCGGCGATCAGGCCGTCAGCATGCCCCCAATGCTCGGATTCGTTGATGCCGATACGAGCCGGATCATACTCGGTGATCAGGCTATTAAGCGCTTTCCACTGATCCGGCTGGTTGGGTTTGTCCCATGCTTTTTCAAAAACTGAGCCGACTTTATAAGGTGCAATGGCAAAAGCCTTGACTGTGTTGTCGGTAGTACGCGCGAAAACGAGGATGGTGGTACGCCGCGCTGACAGCCACTCGGCCGGCAACATGGTTTTCAACACCGGGTCCTCATTGTATTCCCGGCTGATGAGAAGCCACATATCGATATTTGATGTTTTCATCAGGCCGGGCAATAGTACTTCTACGCGTTTTTGCATGGTCTGATCGATCCATTGGGCGCGCTCGCGCATCGGCAGTATGCGGCTCTCAATAGACGTTGCCGCCCAACAGTTTGTTGAAATCAACACAGCCACCAAAAATATTTGAAAACTTCTCATCTCAATTCTCGATAATTTTGTTATTAATTATTTATATGCCGCACCGCACTTTAGTCAAAACAGACGCTGTGCTGTGGTCGAACAGCAGCACCCACTAAGAAAACAGATGCCGTGCTGAAGTCAACCAGCCGCATCCCTTCGCATCGCACATCCCTGTGCTTCTTGCGAAGTACCGTTCATGGCCCAGGCCGGCCTCTCGACCGGTTCCCGGTCTCACCTTCTCCTGAACATAAGCCGCACCGCACATCCTGTGCTCTCTGCGGCATACCGTTCGTCCTGAACATAAGCCGCACCGCACATCCTGTGCTCTCTGCGGCATACCGTTCGTCCTGAACATAAAAAAACGGGGAACACATATGTGTCCCCCGTTTTTCATTTCCAGCTCGTTGAACCTGAATACTGGTTCGACGATTTCAGCTTTTATTAATACTTACGTGACAAACGCAGCGCGCCGCCCAGTAACAGGAATACACCGCCAAACAGTGCCAACCAAGGCAGGGGACCTGCAGTTGTAGGCAGAACTACTGGTGCTTTCTCTTTAACAGGCGCTGGTGGTGGAGGTGGTGCTACATATTCTTCCTCAACCGCTTTTTCTTCAACCAATCTTTTTTCAGCCACTCTTTCTTCAGCCACTCTTTCAACCGGAGCAGCTTTTACAGTAAAGGCTTCAGATGGAAGATATACATTAGCTTCCTGATGAAGAGGCAAATCCAGGATCCTGATATCTTTGTCTTCAATGTTTGCTACCCACAAACGGTTCCTGGCCAGGTGCTCTTTACCCCAGGTCCCATCACTGTGCAAGAATTTGATGCGTGTACCCGTAGGGGCTTGCTGCTCTACCATCGCAACAAACTTGGCGTACAAAACGCCGTTGTAATTTACCACTTCCTGACAAGCCTGATCGATATGCTCATAACCGGTGAAAGCTTGTTCATTAAACGTAACATCGTCACAGGTTATATCCCGTGCGTTTACGTTAGCAGAAATACCCAGTGCCACCAGGGCAATGAGGCCGTACTTCAGATTCATCTTATTCATATAATGTTTACTCCTTTCCTTTATAGCTTACTTACCTGATTAGGGACTAATTCACCTTTAACAATATATCGCTTAGGTGCGTGACCGACGAAATAAAAAGGATAGCACGTAACGAGTGTGAGTGTTGCATCATCGGTAGGTGCTAACACACTGACATCTGAAGGATCCACGATGGTTATCGAAGATACCACAAATTCTGATTTGCCCTGAAAGGTCAGCATATCCAGCGTATCACCCACTGCGATATCTTTCAGCGCTCGGAAATAGCCATCCCTGTGACCGGCAATTCCAACATTACCAGGTACATCAATCCGCGAAGTTCCCCTGATACGGCCCGCGCCACGGTTCAGATTGACTTCATCTGTGCCATCATAAATTGGTACTTTCATACCCAGTTTTTCAATGGTGAGAATGGCTAAAGGTGGATCATCCCGCTCAATGTTGCTGGCGTGATAATCATTGATGCGTTTTTCGGACCAAAGCCCGTAATCGGGTTCCGGGGAGTATTTGCTTTGCGCACCAGCCTGATTTCCAGTGCTTAACGGAATACTGGTCGGATTTGCGTCCTGACCTATGGCTGGGTTGAAGTTCTGGCCAGCGATCTGACTTGCGACCTGCATACTACCCGGTTGTTGCACGTTGGCAGTAAGTTGATGAGCCTGCATAGCCTGCTCGAATTCTTTAATATCGGCATTGGCCTGATAACTTCCCCAGGCACGAAAAAATACAAAACTGGCCAACAATATGACGCCCACGGTAAAAAACCCGGATTCGAGTATGCGTAATGCGTATTTGGATCGCTTCTTACTCAATTATCGGTCGCCTGCGTGTTAATTTGGGGGTAGAAAAACCACTTAAGTATTTACCCATGTTCATAGTTTGTACAGTTTCTGTCACTTTAGCAACCTAATTAACTGAATGATTAAGCCGGTTTAGCCAATAGTTTTAATGATAACCCGTAACCAGTTCAGGCCGGGTAGGGGCTCAAGATCAGCGAAGCTGACCACGTCACCTTTTTGGGCACACGCGCGGATGGCCGCGCCACACTTGGCTCCCGGGTGCTCGCGCAACGCTGCATAAACGGAATACGTTATGGCTGGCGGCCTGCTGGTAAAGCTGCGCATTCCCAACGCGTGCAGTGCTTCAACATTATCAGCATCGCCAACTTAACCCAGCAGAAGCACTTCATTCCTTATTATGTATTGATTTTTCGAATACATCCCTTAGATTTATATCGCTTGGCAAATGTTAACCCGGGAGTCATGCTTCATGCAGTAACTTTAAACATCGTCCAGCGAGTGTTCACAGCCGCGTTACCCAGCAGTGGTAGCCTGGTCTTTTGTCTTGCCGGAATGATGGACATAGTCAAGGAGACAATCATGACAATAGCATCCAAATACCTGATTATCGGTGGCGGAATGACGACTGCGGCTGCGGTCAATGGTATCCGCAGAGTAGACTCAACAGGCAGCATTACGGTTCTGAGTGGCGAGAAGCATTTGCCCTACAACCGTCCGCCGCTATCAAAGAAACTTTGGACTGGCAAACCGCTCGACTCGATTTGGCGTGAGATCGAAGCGTCAAACGCCGATTTTCGTCTCAATACACAGGCAGTGACGGGTGACCCGACTGCACAAACCATCACCGACAACCACGGTGTCGTCTATCATTATGAAAAACTGCTGCTGGCAACCGGAGGCGCTCCCCGCCATCTGCCGTTCGATGATAAGGGCGTCATCTATTTCCGCACGCTTGATGACTATCAGCGCGTGCGTGAGTTGGCCGACCGCAAGGCAAGCTTCGCCATCATCGGTGGTGGCTTCGTAGGTTCTGAAATCGCCTCGGCACTGGCCATGAACGATTGTGAAGTAACGATGATTTTTCCCGAAGCCAGCATCGGTGACCATTTCTATCCTGCCGCCTTGTCCAGGTTTTTGAGCGGTTATTTTCAGGATAAGGGTATGCAGCTGTTGGCGGGCCAGACTGTCTCATCAATCAACACATCCGGGAAGGGTATAACCATCCAGACCAGTGGTGGAAAAACGCTGTCGCCCGATGCAGTTTTAGCCGGTATCGGTATACAACCCAGCATTGAATTAGCCAAATCACTCGGCCTTAAAGTAGACAACGGCATCCTCGTAAATGAAGATCTGACGACCTCCCACCCCAACATTTATGCGGCTGGCGATGTGGCTAATTATTACTCCACGGCACTTGATACACGACGCCGGGTAGAGCACGAGGACAACGCTAACACCATGGGGGCTGCAGCAGGCCGTAGCATGGCGGGACTGGCCGAGAAGTACGATTACCTGCCCTATTTCTATTCCGATCTGTTCGACCTGGGCTATGAAGCAGTGGGTGAGTTTAGTAGCAAAATGGATATTTTCGAGGACTGGCAGGACCCGTTCCAAAAAGGTGTGGTGTATTACCTCATTGATAACAGGGTGCGTGGCGTTTTGTTGTGGAACACCTGGGGTCAGGTTAATGCGGCACGAAAATTGATCAGCGGGCAGCAAAAATTCAGTCACGCAGAACTCAAAGACAGGATTTCTGACTGACTCGCCGCCGACGAAGGCACAAGGCTGGCATCACTTACCCGCGACCAAGGCGGCAATCACGTACCCAAACAGTTCAGCGCGGTTGAAAGCATAACTTGTCAGTGGTTTTAAACAGGAGAGCTATCCAATGTCCAAAGATGTTTTCCCACAAAGCACACCAGATATCGCCGCGACGCGCCGAAAGCTGGCACCAGATATCCACGCGGCATTTACGCACTTCAGTGAACAGGTTTTTGCTGACGGCGCTTTGCCGGCCAAAACCAAACAGTTAATCGCGGTGGCGGCGGCGCACATCACCCAATGCCCCTATTGCATCCGCGGACACACCAAAGCGGCAATGCGCCACGGAGCTACCGCAGAAGAGCTGATGGAAGCTATCTGGGTAGCGGCTGAAATGCGCGCTGGCGGTGCTTATGCGCATTCCGCCCTGGCAATCGATACCATTGCGGAAGTCACCAAAAGACAGCAGCCGAAGCCGTGATCACTTAAGCAGACCTTTATCTCCAGGATGGACATGTCGGGATGGCATACCGGATCAGATAAGCATAACGTGGGTATAGCTCGCGATGCTGCACCGGCCTCTTGCGATTTCAATTTGCCAATAATCTTTCCTTCAAAAAATAGTTGCCTCGCACCCTAAGTCCTCCCATGGTCTGATTATATTGCCTCTCATGTTAAGACCTCCCATGGTCTGATTTTACGGAAACACCCTCTCTGAAACTGGCCGACTTTTTGGGCGGAAGGTCACGTCTGTTTGCAGTTTTGGTCGTGCGTGCTAGGATATAAAACAGAATAAAGAAGATTTTCAAGATTTTCCAAACATGTTCGGGGGTTCAGTTTGTGATACAAAATGAAATCTTACTGATCACACTTGCCGGCTTGGGCATCGTCACGTTGGGATTCGTGTACGTGATCCTGCAAGCAGGTAAGCCAGCTGATCCCAGCGAAGTACAAAAAACATCTTACTTCATTCGCCGTTGGTGGTTCTGGATCTTGATTGTGGCCGGCATCGGTATTAGCTGGGCCACCCTGAAGCCTTTCCCGATCCCTGTTCAGAACAGCCCACCGCAGGCACCGCAGGTGGTGGATGTAGTGGGCTACCAGTGGTATTGGACATTAAGCCAGACGCAACTGACGGCCGGTAGCCCGGTCGAGTTCCGGATTACCAGCGCCGACGTTAATCATGGTTTTGCCATCTACGGTCCGAATGGACGAATTGTCATCCAGACGCAGGCCATGCCCGATTACACCAACATATTGCGGTATTCCTTTAGTGCACCCGGAACCTACCGCGTGTTATGTCTGGAGTATTGCGGATTGGCTCATCATGCCATGCAAGCCGAATTTACAGTTGTAGTCGCTGATACGGAGCAGGGATCATGAGCAGCACAGAACTTTATCCATCCGACGAACGCCTGACTGGCAGCGAGCGCATTGTCTTTAATCTGTATATGATCACCTCGCTGGTGGTATTTTTGCTGATGATGGTGTTCGGTCTGACCATGCGCATGGCGCAGGGAACTTGGCTGAATATCCGTCCCGATATCTTCTATCAATTAATGACCGCGCATGGCGCCGGCATGGTCGGCACGGCAGCATTGGCTTCCTGTGCCGTCATGTGGTTCTTCCTGCGCAAATATGTGAAGCTTAGCGTGGCCATATTCGCTACCAATTATGTGTTGTTCGTTGTCGGTGCTGCCTTGATCCTGGGTGCAGTGTTTATCGGCAAGTACGCTGGTGCCTGGACGTTTTTATATCCGCTACCAGTGCAGTCGATGGGTGTTTGGAGTAATAACGCAGCCGTTGTATTCATGCTCGGTTACCTGTCGATCGGTGTCGGTTTCCTGTTGTTTTACCTCGATACCATGCGTGCGGTAATACGCGTCTATGGCAACCTGGGACGGGCGTTGGGGCTGCAGTGGCTGTTCAAAGGCGAGATCGACAAATCTCATCCAACAACTGTGGTGGCCAGCACCATGGTCATGATTACCAACTCCATAGGAACACTCGCCGGCGCTATCGCACTGGTGATGTCGATCATCAACGCCTATTACCCGGCGTGGGCTCCTGATGCACTTATTATCAAGAATTTCATTTATCTGTTTGGTCATATGTTTATAAATGCCGCGATCTATATGGGGGTCATTGCAGTTTATGAACTGTTGCCACGTTATAGCGGACGGCCTTATCCGATTTCACGACCGTTCATCTGGGCCTGGGCGATAAGTACCGTATTTGTATTGATTATTTATCCACACCACCTGTTGATGGACTATGCGATGCCGCACTGGATGCTGGTGATGGGACAACTCGTCTCCTATGGCAGCGGCCTGCCCGTATTTACGATAACGGCTTACGGCGCGCTAACCAACATCCACCGCTCGGGAATGCGCTGGTCACTGCCCTCGAAACTGATGATATTGTCCGTGTATGGCTGGGCTGCGGGCATCGTGCCGGCCATTATCGATGGTACCATTCGTGCCAATCTGGTGATGCACAATACCCTGTGGGTACCCGGCCACTTCCATTTCTATTTATTGCTCGGCGTGCTGCCGATGATTCTGGCGTTGTTGTTCCACTTGATTGATGATCCTGCATCTCCTTCCAAAACCCCCATCAGTAACAAGCTGGGGTTTCCGGTCTATTTTATTGGCGGCCTGGTATTTGTGTTTGCGTTTCTGGCCGGCGGGTACATCAGCGAACCGCGGCGTTTTGCAGTGCATATACCAGAGTGGTTTGCGTACGATCAGGTTGGAGCGGTTGGTGCTATGCTGGTGATTCTGGCGATGCTGGTGTTTGCCTGGCGAATCATCGCCGGACTACTAAGAGCACCCGATCATGCCCCATCTGCGCACACTTCTGGCTAGTACGGTCGTAGTACTTGTCGGCAGCATGGTACTACTGGCTGCCACCGACCATTTCAAAGCCTTTACCTCTGAAACTGCGCGCCGGGTCGCCATACTTCGGCAGCCAGTCAGCGTTCCGCCGGTGCAACTCCAAACGCAGACCGGCAGCGTCATCAAGATAGAAGACCTGCGTGGACAGTGGTTACTGGTGGATTTTATCTACACCAGCTGCCCGACCTATTGCTCTGCGCTGGGTAGTGAATTCGCACGCCTGCAGGACTTATTGGCCAAGCCCATTGCGGACAACCAGCTAACACTGTTGAGCATCAGTTTTGACCCTCAGCACGACACACCGGAAAACCTCGCCGCCTATCAACAACGCTCGCGCACCCGTGGTGGCGGTTGGATTGCTACACGGCCTACCGGTGCCAAAGACTTGCAGCGTCTGTTGCGAACTTTTGGTGTGACGGTCATTGCCGATGAATGGGGTGGTTACACGCACAATACTGCGATTGCCATTGTCGATCCGCAGGGCCGTCTGATCGATTTTCTTGATCAGGGAAACCCGGCCAAAGTGGCAGAGATTATGCTGCAGAAACTCGCCCGACAAACCACACTTATTGCTGCCGACGCCAATGCTGCGGATTGAAGTGAACTCAACCAGGCTTGCAGGCATTGCATTACTGCTGTTTGTGGCAATCGCAACGCCGCCGCTCAGACAGATTCTGGAGTCGCGGATGACAACCCAGATGTTGCTGCAATTGCCGATGCTGGTACTTATCGGCTGGTGGCTGAGTGGTATCGTTCCCCAGCGTTTACGTGTCGCCATTGGTGCCTGGAATCAGCTGGGCATTACCGGGCTGCTGCTGGCAACGGCGGCTACAGCCTACTGGATGCTGCCGCGCTCGCTGGATGCATCGGTTAGCCAACCGTGGATGGATGTCGCCAAGTACGTTTCAATACCTTTGTTGATCGGCCTGCCATTTGCATTGAGTTGGCCGCGCATGAACTTCATCGTCAGAGGTGTTTTTCTGCTTGAATTCATTGCCAGTTTCCTGCGCCTGGGTTGGTTGTACATGACCTTGCCCGACCGCTTGTGCAGCAATTACCTGCTTAACGACCAGCGAAATCTGGGCCAATATATGCTGATCATCAGCGCGCTATTGACGCTCTGGATGGCGTGGAAACTGCTCTGGGGACGTTTTGAAACAACCAACGGTTGATTGCCTTACCACCCGCTGGTTGTTTACCTAAGCTACTTCTGCCCGTCAGTAAGAAGTTCCCGTAGCATATACGGCAGAATGCCGCCGTGACGGTAGTAGGCAGCCTCAACCGGTGTGTCAATACGTACCTGTGCCTCAAATTCGCAGACCTGCCCTTGCGCATCTCTCGCCTTCACCTGCACGCTCGAAGGTAGCACCTCAACGCCATCCAGGCCGCTAATCTCGAACACCTCTTCACCGGACAGCCCCAGCGATTCCGCGTTCTGACCTTGCGGGTATTGAAGCGGTAATACGCCCATGCCGATCAGATTGGAGCGGTGGATGCGCTCGTAGCTCTCGGCGATTACTGCACGCGCGCCAAGCAGCGCACTGCCTTTGGCAGCCCAGTCGCGCGATGATCCAGAGCCATATTCCTTGCCGGCCAAAATGATCAGCTGCGTGCCAGCGGCCGCATAGTTCATTGCAGCATCATAAATAGTGCTGACTGGAGATCCCTGCTGGCTGAAGTCACGGGTAAAGCCGCCCTCGGTGTCGGGCGCAAGCTGGTTACGCAGACGGATATTGGCAAAGGTGCCGCGAATCATCACCTCGTGATTGCCGCGGCGCGAGCCGTAGGAATTAAAATTCTTGCGTTCGACGCCATGCGCGCTGAGATAGGCGCCGGCAGGCGAGTCGAGTTGAATGGCCCCGGCCGGGCTGATGTGGTCGGTAGTTACCGAATCGCCCAATTTGGCCAGCACGCGCGCGCTCTTGATATCGGTCAGTGGCGGTAACTCGAGGTTCACGCCGTCGAAGTAAGGTGGCTGACGCACGTAAGTGGACTCGGGATCCCATTGGAATGCGTTCCCTGCGGGCACTTTAAGGCCACGCCAGTTGTCATCGCCGGTAAGCAGGTCAGCGTAGTCTCTGGCGAACATGTCGGCCTTCAGGTTGGTATCAATAACAGCCTGGATTTCTTGCGCCGATGGCCAGATGTCGCGCAGGTAAACCGGCTTGCCATCGCTACCCAAGCCCAACGAGTCGCTTAACACGTTTGTTTGCATTGTGCCGGCCAGCGCGTAAGCGACTACCAGCATGGGCGAGGCGAGAAAGTTCATCTGCGTTTGCGGGTGAATACGGCCCTCATAATTACGGTTGCCCGAGAGCACCGAACAAACGGTGAGGTCGTATTCATCGACAGCCTTGGCGACCGCTGGAATCAGTGGCCCGGAATTACCGATACAGGTAGTACAGCCATAGCCGACCAGATTAAAGCCGAGCTTGTCAAGAAACGGCGTGAGGCCGGCACGGTCGTAATAACTCGTGACCACGCGCGAGCCCGGTGCTAACGAGGTCTTGACCCACGGTTTACTGTGCAGGCCCTTTTCAACCGCCCGTTTTGCCAGCAAGCCGGCGCCAATCATCACCATCGGGTTGGAGGTGTTGGTACACGAAGTGATGGCCGCGATTACCACGTGTCCGTTATCCAGTTTGGCCTTCCGGCCGTCAGCCAGGGTAATGTCCACCGGTGCGTGCGGCCAATCATGGTCGATGTCGCTATCGCCAGGCGTCCTGGGACCTTCGTCGTCGCCACCGTTGGGCGTTATTGACACCGGGTCGCTGGCAGGAAATGATGCGCTGATGGCCTTGTCGAGGCGGCTCTTCACCACTTTCTTAAATGGCTGACCCTTGAGCAACGCGCCGACGGCCTCCGGTGCAATATGGACCGGGATACGGTCCTGCGGACGCTTGGGGCCGGCGATGGACGGTTCCAGCGTACCCAGGTCGAACTCGAGGGTTTGTGAGAATTCAGGTTCGTGCTCAGCGTCGTGCCACAGCCCCTGCTCTTTGGCATAGGCTTCAACCAGTTTGATATGGTGTTCGTCGCGGCCGGTCAGCCGCAGGTAGGCCAGCGTCTCATCATCAATCGGGAAGATTGCGCAGGTGGCTCCGTACTCCGGGCTCATGTTGCCCAGCGTGGCGCGCGTCGCCAACGGCACGTTGGCCACACCAGGACCGTAGAATTCGACAAACTTGCCCACCACACCGGTACGGCGCAGCAACTCGGCCACCGTCAGAACCAGATCGGTGGCGGTGGTTCCAGCCGGGAACTCGCCAGTCAGCTTAAGGCCGACCACCTGCGGGATCAGCATGCTCATCGGCTGCCCCAGCATCGCTGCCTCGGCCTCGATGCCGCCGACACCCCAGCCAAGTACACCCAATCCGTTGATCATCGGGGTGTGCGAGTCAGTACCAACCAGCGTGTCCGGATAGGCCAGCATGCCATCGGGGCCCTCGTCAGCGAACACCACCCGCGCCAGGTATTCCAGATTGACCTGGTGGCAGATACCGGTGTCGGGTGGCACGACCATCAAGTTGGTGAATGCCTGCTGCGACCAACGTAACAACTGGTAGCGCTCGACATTGCGCTCGAACTCCAGCGCAGAG
>CAJDWJ010000147.1_pt1 | contig 14286 bp, 16 predicted proteins | sample 7391551 | NCBI WGS metagenome assembly CAJDWJ01 (sample SAMEA7055723, study PRJEB34461) | soil metagenome | biome: terrestrial ecosystem; feature: Peninsula; material: soil | place: Antarctica | collected 2016
CTGGCGATGGAAAAGTACTGCTCAAGCTCAGCGCAACTTGCCGCACTTGCAGATATCAGAACCAGTTACGAAATTATTGAGGCTGATACGCCCTGAAATCATTGAGACTGATAAGCCCGGACAGGACCGGAGCTAAGACTCAACTTCTGCCTGACGATCAGACCTGTCCTGCTGCTTTTCCAACTCATCTTCATACACCTGCGAGTGGGTCTGAGTGGATGCCAGGGCATCACTGAATGGTTTATGATCCTCGGCGCTCACCTGCTTCTTCTTCTTGCTACGTACAATCACGTAAATCGTTAACAGCAGATGAATAACACCCGTGAACAGGAACAGGTTTGATGCACTGCCAAACGTCATCATGATTGAAGCAACAAAGGGTCCGATTACCGCACCCGCTCCGTACATCAGCAATAGTCCCGCCGACACCATCACGAAGTTACCCGGTTTGGCACGGTCATTGGCGTGAGCAACTGAAATGGAGTAAACAGGAAACGCCATTGCTCCCCAGGCGGCGGCCAAAGCAATCAGGCCGGTGGTAGAAAGCTGCATTGCCTGCATCCACATGACAGTTCCTACAACAACCGCCATTGAAGCGGATCCTGCCAACACAATGCGGCGGTCTATACGGTCAGACAGCCAACCCAGCGGCCATTGACCAATCGCACCACCAAATACAACCGCTGTCATGAAATTGGCAGTCACTGAAATATCCTGGGATACCCCAACTGCAAATACCGGTGCCAGTGACCAGAAAGAGCCATTGGCAAGACCACTCGATAACGAACCGATCATGCCGACTGGTGAGTTCCTGTAGAGATAACGAAAATCCAGGTGAGTGCTTTCTATCGCTTTGGGTGATTTGGACGTTGACATCAATACCGGTACCGCGGCCATAGAAACCAATACTGACGCAAGCGCAAACAGATTCAAATCAAGAGGGTCGGAAAACAGCAGCATTTGCTGCCCGATTCCCAGTACGGTCATATTGATCAAAATATATACTGAAAATACTTTGCCACGGTTCTCATTGGTGGAGCGTTCATTCAACCAACTCTCGATAACCAGATACAAAATGGCAAAACAAAAGCCGGTGACAAAGCGCAATGACCCCCATATCCAGGGGTCCACCATCAAGCCATGAAATATCGGCACTGCAGATGCAACCGCGGTCATCGCTGCAAATACACGAACATGTCCGGCTGAACGAATAAATTTCGAACCCTTCCAACAGCCGAATGTAAACCCCAGAAAATAGAACGCACCCATCAGGCCGATGGAAAGTGTTGTAAAGTCTTCCAGCGTCGCACGAACAGGTATGAGCGTACCCTGCAAGCCTTGACCGGTTAGCAAAATAGCGGTGCCGAACAACAGGGTTGCGACCGGGGCGATTGCACGGATCATTATTGTTGTATACCTGAGTGAAGTAGCTTCAAAGTTTGTACCGGGTCGCGCTCGTTTGAGCCGGCCAGAGCTTGTCTGAGCCCGCTTGAAAACCCTATTCTAACAGTTACCACAAAGACTGAACAAAAAAATCGGGCAGTCAAAGACTGCCCGATTTTAGCTTATTAGTATTTTATATCAATTACTTATGCTGTATATATAATACTTTACTTAATATTAATATTAGGTTGTTACCGGTGAATAGTCATGCCTTTAGAAATCGATGCAGCGTTGCCTGAAATCACTCTGGCAATTGATAGTTTCTCCTTCACCTGGTCCACTGACAAGCGGGCGGTTTCTGTCATACTTTCATCCAGAATCTCGCCCGTATCAGGATCCCTGAGCACTTCAACCTCCCCCACCGTAAAGGTCTGTCCGACAGACACGCCTTCGCGTGCGCCGCGATTCAAATACACCTGATCACCCTTCACCAGTACCACTGATCCTGTCCACAGAATATTCGGCAACTGACCCAGCATAAAAGCCACTGCTTCAGCGCAAGCATCTTCTACAGCCAGCCCAACGTTATCCTTTTTGTCACCACCAAAGCTTGCACCCCAGTCACCTGTCGCATAGCCCACGTCCATTGCAGAGCGCTTATGGGTGCCCACTACGCTTTTTGATGCAAGTACCTGACCGGTCGTTGAATCAACCATGTAGATGGTGGCATTAACTTCGCCTTTACCACCACCGCCACCGATCCGGAAACCCTTGACTCTGATGCCACCGCTACCACCACCAGTGTCGCCCTGGGCGTGAGTAATCGCACCTTTTACCAGAATTTGTGCAGGCGTCATTTGTCCGGTAACCGGTGCTTTTTTACCGCCTGCTGTGCGTCCGGATGCTGCAAAATCCTGTTCATCCATCGACGCTGCGCGCATATCAGTTTCGCCCAACACAATAAATTTACCCGTCTGGTTGAGCATATCGGTCAATACGGTGTCCCAGGCGTCACCCAGATTCCACTGACCTGACCACCCGGAATTATTTTCAAATTTGGTCACCGCCACAGAGTAACGTAAGCTGCCACTGGCTTCCTCCGCTTGTGCGGCGCTACCTGCGACTGCTAACCCGAGTAATAAAAATAAGCTAACCATCATTTTCATAACAGAACTCCCATTCCATCTTCGTTAATTCAGTAAAAAAGTTTTACCAATAGTACTATCCAGAACTTCTATGTCCAGTGTACATACACAGTTGGCAATCAATTAAGCGTTCATTGAGTCAGACCGGGCGCGACAGGTCCGAAACGAGGTCTGAGCAATTCCTGCACCTTATTTTCTACATTGAGCGAGGTATAGCCCACGGTTGCATGCACGCCTTCGCCTATGGGCTGGCCATTCAGTAAATCATGCGTCTCAAGATTCAGCCGGGACTGTATCTCAGTAGCGGAGCGGCCCATGGAATATAGCTCTCTTTCACCGGTAAAATCAGCACGGATATAAACCAGGTATCGCGCCACCGGCTTAATCAGGGACCGAATTTCACCGCCGCCATCGCTGAGTCACTATCCGCCAGGAGCACCTCGCCCACACTGACAAGTGCGACACCGGTTCCTATCACGGGTGCTGCAACTGCTGGTTTTGAAGCGGCAGATACTGTAGAAACAGCAGGAATTGTAGTTGTACTGTTGCCGGAATAGGCCACCTCCTGCTTGCCACCAGGCGATACCTTCGATGCTGAGGTGTTGGAGCCTTGTGAATCAGCCAGCAGTGTGTTTGATGTACCTGTATCCGCCATGGCCAGGGTCTCGCCCGGTTTCTGCTCATCCACATCGACCCACGTAGCTGCCGTAACTGAGCTCGACTCAAGCGCACCCACCGGTGTATTCGCCGCAACCGGGTTCGATACTTCTGATCCCGATGACACTTCGTTCTCAGTCTGGCCCAGGCCATCAACGTCGACCCGGGTGTCCGTCGCTGTCGGGTTTTGCCCTGCCATATCAGCCGTTGCATCAGGTTCATCATCCAGCCATTCATTTTGCGAAGACTGCAAATCCAGTTGCCCTGTCTGGCTGAGCGCTCCTGATTCCGGATAACTGCTGTTGGCAAATTGTGGTGTTTCATCTACTTGAGGAGAGGCATCTTCGTTAACAGGGGTATTGGAATAACCTTCGGGCCCGGACTGCTCCCGCGCAGGCTTATCTGCACTCATAGAGTCCATAATAGCGGCAAAACTTAGCTCCGGCTCATCAAGCACGTATTTCCACGTCGCGTAACTGGCACCTGCCGCCACCATCAGAACCAATGCAATAACCAATGCTGCCATTGAGTTTTGTCTGCTGCTGGAAGCAGCCGGCTTTGTAACGGGGGCCTTCACAGTGTTTTGTTTGGACTGCAAAGTCGGGGCAATAACAGTCGCCGCATCTCTCAAGCTGCCGGAAGATGCTGGCAAACTATAATGGGAGCTTGAAGCCGAAGTCTGTGCACCTACTGATTCGAGCCACTGCTGCAAGTCGGTAATCAACGCCGCACAATCCAGATAGCGGTCATCCGGTTTTTTGGCCATCATTTTTCTTAAGATTGCGCGTAGCGATTCCGGTACTTCGGGCCGCAGTTCGCCCACATCCCGTGGCTCAACATCAATGATCTGCCGCAATAGCGCCAGCGGTGAGTCCGCTTTCAATGGCGTCACCCCTGTCAACATCTCATAGAGCGTGACACCCAATGAGTAAATATCGGTGCGTTGATCTATTTTGTCGCCCAGACACTGTTCAGGTGATAAATAGCCGGGCGTGCCCATAAACATGCCGGTGGCCGTCAGTTGTGTTGTGCCTGCCGCCAAAATGGCCAGACCAAAATCAGCAATTTTGAGAATGCCGCTCTCATCGACCATCAAATTGGCCGGCTTGATGTCACGATGGTAAATACCTTTGCCATGCGCGGCACCGAGTCCCGACGCGGCCTGCAAAATCAGCCGGGCGGCCTTTACCGGATCCATGGGGCCATCTGCTCTGATGATTTGCTGAACAGATGAGCCGCGCACAAACTCCATTGCAAAACAGTGCTGGCCATCAAATTCAGAAATGGCGTACACCTGCACAATGTTCGGATGGTTCAAAGCTGCCGCACTCTGTGCCTCGCGCTTGAAGCGTGCCACAAAGCTTTCGTCCTCAGACAAATGCTTACCCAGCACTTTAAGCGCCACCAAGCGGTTCAGGCTTTCTATACATTTGCCAGTGACCCTGTTCACACTTTCAAATCAATTTTGATGTTAGCTTCCTGTTCAGGATCGGTTAATCTAGCTTGAATGAGTAAAACTGCAACCAAATGACTGAAAAATTCTGGCAACACAAGTCTCTGGAACAAATGTCTGACAGTGAGTGGGAATCACTCTGTGACGGCTGCGCCCTTTGCTGTATGCACAAAATCGAAGACGAAGAAACTGGCGAGATTTTCTATACCGGCAGCGCATGTCACCTGCTGGATATTACAACCTGCCGTTGTTCTGACTACGCCAATCGAGCAAAAAAGGTAGCCGATTGCCTGCAACTTACCAGCAAAAACATCCACGACTTTGATTGGCTGCCTCCCAGTTGCGCATACCGGCGCCTGGCAAATGGCCAGGGGCTGGCAGACTGGCACCCGTTGATCAGTGGTCGAGCCGAATCTGTACACGAAGCCGGCATTTCAATGCTCGGCCAGATCGTCTCTGAAGACGAGCAGGACGAGAACACTTTATTTCAAGTGCTTGGGCCTGATTAGCTCTGCCGTTTCAGCTCTGCCGTTAATGAACTATGGCGTGGTTACCAAATAGGTCGCGAAGCTCGCCAGCCAATGACTGCCCGCGTAGTGCTCAGATGACACATTGGCAATCCCCTCTTGCGCATGAATATCAGCAGCAGCCAATAATGATGCCCGGCGAGGATCATCTTCGCCTAATGTGTTTGCAATATTTCTCAGGTTCCAGGCGCGTGACAGGTTGACTCCATCCAGGTGCACCAGTTTGCCGTCCGTCGGGTCGTGAACAATACCGGGCACCAGCCAGTCGGCACTGCCATCAGTTGGGATATTCGGCAAAAACCCATCCAGCCACTGGGAAAATACCGCAGGCGATAGAATTCGGCGCATCAAGTCAGCTTCCATCAAACAAGGCGACAAGAAGTCTTCGCCGGAAGGTGACCGTTCCGTGAGCAGGGTATTGAGTTCAGTGTCGCCACTAATATGCGCCCAATCCAGCATCAGCCCAAACGCAAACATGCTTTGATTATGCGTGCCTACGCGGATCGCATAGGCCAGATTCGGTAGCCATGACTTGATTCGCTGTACGATCACTGTCTCTAATGGTTGTAAGGCTTGCAACCATTGATCCGCGTGCGGATCATCCCACTCACGCAACTCTGCCGTCAGCTGCAAAAACCAGGCCAGCCCATAAGGCCGCTCAAAGGCTTTGCGATCCGGGCTATTAAAATAGGCAACTTCGCCGGCGACACCTTCGGTGGTAAAGCTTTGCTGCAACGAGGAAATGATTCTGGACTGAAATTCCGGCGTAAAATTTTCTGAAGAGGTACGCAATAACCGAACCAGCAACCAATGCCCGTGTACGCTTGAGTGCCAGTCAAAACAGCCATAAAATACAGGGTAAAGTGCCCTGGGTGTCTGTGCATCTTCGTCGCTGGCTAATACATGACTGATTTTGTTCGGGTATTCCTTGTGAATGCACTCGAGTGCTAGGCCGGCAAAACGTTGACTGAGCTCAGTGTCGACCTTACCGGCCCCGCCAACTTTGCCAGCCTCATGTACTTTGACACTTTCGGCTGAGCCCTCAAGCGTCAAAGCCTGAGCTTCACCAGGATGGCCGATAAGCAAACCCAGAGCCACAGCTAACATCATTGCATTCATAAACCAGTCCTTTTCAGATAATCTGTTACGCCAGGAGGTGAATTTAACCAACAGTTGATGACAACGATCAACGCGAAAATATAAACTCAACTACTAATTGACTCATACAGCATACCTCTGAACACTATTTGGGAGCCACTCCATGATCAGGCAATTCTTGCTAACCATTCTGATAGCCATGTCCACCACGCAGGCACTCGCCAATGAAACCGTCAGTCAACAAATTGATATCGACGTCTGGCAAGTGATTTCACAGTCGGTAGCCAATCGCGATATTGTCGTCATGGGATCAGCGTATCACCCCGACGCGGTGGTGGTAAATGCAGAAAAAACCACCCCCATTGCCAGCACGCTAATCCGCTGGGGCGAAGGTATGCAGAAGGAGATTGAAACGGGTGCCAGCGCCGCCGTTGCATTTCGTTTCTCAGGCCGCATGGATAACGAAACCAGCGCTTTTGAAACCGGCATTTTCAACTACATCAGCACCAATGCTGCCGGAGAGGAAAGCAGTGCTTATATGAACTTCGAGTCGCTGTTGGTGAAGAAGAATGGTCGCTGGGTGTTTCTGATGGAGCACCAGCTCGGAGAGACGGATAAAGCCGCCTGGGAGGCACTCCAATAACCGGAACCCCGGCCTTATCATATCTGGAACACGATCATTAGCAGGTAAATGGCTTAAGCCCGTAATTTTGTGGCGCCAGGTGGTCAGCGGTTTGTTTTACCTGACTGCTAGCCTTTGCCCCGGGTTGCGGTCTTACCTTTTTTGGCATTTTTCTCAATGAACTGGATGATCATGGATGCTATATCTTTTTTGGTAGCATTTTCGATACCTTCAAGACCGGGACTGGAATTAACTTCCATCACCACCGGTCCGTGGTTGGAACGCAGCAGATCCACACCCGCAACATTCAAACCCATAACCTTGGCCGAGCGCACGGCGGTAGAACGCTCCTCAGGCGTAATCTTGATTAATGAGGCTGTACCGCCACGGTGCAAATTAGAGCGGAATTCACCCTCCTTGCCTTGCCGTTTCATGGACGCAACTACTTTATCTCCGATCACCAGGCAGCGGATATCCGCACCACCCGCTTCTTTGATGTACTCCTGCACCATGAAATTGGCTTTGAGGCCACTGAACGCCTCAATAACACTTTCGGCAGCGCTGTTGGTTTCAGCCAGCACCACGCCAACCCCCTGTGTGCCTTCCAGCAATTTGATGACGACCGGCGCACCACCCACAAATTTAAGCAGATCTTCAGTGTCATCCGGCGAGTTGGCAAAGCCTGTCACTGGCAAGCCGATACCTTTGCGGGACAACAATTGCAGTGCCCGTAGTTTGTCTCTCGAGCGTGTAATAGCGACCGACTCGTTGAGCGAGTACACGCCCATCATTTCAAACTGCCTGACAACTGCGGTTCCGTAAAATGAAACTGAAGCACCAATGCGGGGAATAACTGCATCAACACCATCAATCGAAGTGCCCTTGAAATGTATCCCGGGCCGATGGGACGTGATGTTCATATAACAGCGCCGATGATCAATCACCGCCATTTCATGGCCGCGCTCCTTGCCTGCTGCCATCAACCTTTTGGTTGAATAGAGTCGCGGGTTGGTGGAAAGTATTCCTATTTTCATGCATAGATCCTTGTGCAGTCCGGGGACGCTTTATATGGGCTTAAGATCGTGATGAGCGCTAAAGTCCCCGACAGAGCCTTCCGCTTGAGACACACTTTTGAACCCGGCAATGTTGAAAAGAGCATCACCTTCGTGGGCGAGTGGCAAGTTACTGCGTCCGATAACTATTCCATCGAAAGGTGATAACAGCTTGGCTTCCTCATCGCCCAACGGGTCTGATATTTTCGCTAACAGCTGCCCTTTTGAGACGCTGCTGCCTAATTGTACTCTGGTAGAGACAATACCGCTTGCCGGCGCCCTCGCCCAACTGGTAGAGCGCGCCAATACCGGGCTCGTATTTCCGGCAGGTCGCCGCCCGGCCGGTAACATACCGATTGTGCGCATCACATTCAGAACGCCTCTAAGCCCTGCCCGGATACTGAGTTCGTCGAACCGCAACGCTTCTCCAGCCTCGTAGATTAATACCGGCATGCCTAATTCAGCCACACACGCACGCAAGGAATCATCCCGGATGTTGGAGTTGACGATCACCGGGGCACCAAATGCTTTGGCCAGTTCCAATGTTTTCGGATCATCCAGATTGCCGCGTATTTGTGGCAGATTTGAGCGATGAAGTGCCCCCGTATGCAAGTCGATCCCATAATCCGCTTTGCTTACAATCTCGGTGTAAAACAAATGCGCCAGACGTGCTGCAATAGAACCTATGGGGCTGCCGGGGAAAGAACGATTCAAATCCCTGCGATCAGGCAGGTAGCGGGATTGATTCAGAAAGCCATGTATATTAACGATAGGTACCGCCAGCAGAGTGCCCCGAATGCTGCTCACCATGTATAGCGGCAGAAACGAACAACACCGGCCCCGAGCGCCTGCCACAAATAACATGTAATGGCATACTCAAGGGAGTCGAGGTATACAAATCAGCCACCGGAAGATCAACCGTTATACGCTGGCCCGGTTTGATCACGGTATTACCGATAACAATCGATTTGTTTAATGCCATATCAACTTACCCCTAACACTTCACTTTATCGGGCTTTTTGCCGAGCAAATAGGATTTCCCCGGATTCACTACTGCCAAACCACGCATTGCAGTGCGGCCCAGCAGCATGCGAAACAGCATGCTATCGCGGGAAGTCAAGGTAATCTCAATCGGCCATGTATAAGGCCCGATAGTCAAAGGTGTCGAAATCACCCAGCGTTGCTCACGGTGCCCGCCGGAGTCGGTGACCGCCCGTTCGTCAACAATATCAGCCACACAGACAACTACCTGATCGGTATTTCTCTGCTTCGGATGAATTTTAAACTCTACCTTGTGAGAGCCATTATCGGTAAATGGCCTGACTTCGAAGGCATGCAATGTAGACGTTCTGGCGCCGGTGTCTATCTTGGCTTTAATGGCAGGCAACCCCAACTGCGGCAAACCGACCCACTCGCGCCAACCGAGTGTAAGCATTTCACTGGGGAGCATAAATATTAAGAACCCTGGGTAACAAAATTTGAAGAGTACTGGTTTGAAGAGCACTGGCCATCAGACTGATGGCTAACCAGCATACCTGATTGTGAAGCAGAGTCCACGTTCCGTGCTACTCCGTTGCGTGGGCCTAAAATTGTAATCCGTCTGAGCATACGTGAAGTGCACCCCGGGCTTATTCACTTTGCGCGAGCAGCAGATCCCTTAACAAATCACCCAGTTGCTGGCGCTGCTCAAGGTTCAGCCCGTGCATCGCCCGGGTGGCAACCTCAAACCTGGCCTCTGTTGCACTATCGATCAATTTGCGCCCGCGTACTGTCAAACAGACCAGCACCCGACGCCCGTCAGCCTCGTCACGTAAACGTTGAATCAAACCAGCCTCTTCTAAACGATCGATTCTATTGGTCATGGCGCCGCTGCTCAGCATCGCCTCATGGGCCAGCTCTGATGCGGCCAGCAAAAATGGGCTACCCTGTCGCCTGAGCGCGGATAAAACATCATATTGCCACCACTGTAAGTCGAAGTCTCCCAGCCTTTGTGATGTCTGGGCACCCAACAACTTGGCCAATAAATGGATACGTAAAACAATCCCCATAGGCTCTGAATTGAGCTCAGGTCTTTGTCGTCCCCAGTCATCCTTAAGTTCGTCAATATTATCTTTTTGCATGAGTACTATAGTAGCGGTTTATGCGGGTATATAAAATACCTTGACATAAAGATAGTTTGGTATTTTAATGCGCTTTGAGGGCTGTCTACCTCATATAGGAGAAGTACTAATGCCATCGAAAAACCGTAAAACACGTGAGTTCAATACCGATCCGTATGATGATTACGATGAAGAACTGGACGAAGGGTTTGATGAAGAATTTGATGACATCAAACTCATTTCAAAAGATTTTTATAGTGCAGACTGGGAAGACCCGTCGGATAATGACAAACGATTCAGTACACGTCGTAAAATCGAGCGTCGTAACGATCTCAAGAACCTGGTTTCGCAATTCGACGACTGGGACGAAATCGATATCGGCAACGATTGGTAAATTTCAGAGCGTTATAGATTAAAAAAGCCGGCAGTACACTCGTACTGCCGACTCTAAACCGTTTTTTCCAAAATATATCAATAGTGTGAGTCGTTGATCATAATATAGCTAATGTTCGAATCGACTATTTGTGGCTGGTACAAAGTACCGCCCCATCAAGCACAGGCAAAGCCATTATCAATCGCACTACAGGCAAACAAATAATTTGTCATCGAAGTGCAGCATACTTAAGATTTAACAGGATAATATTTGCTGAACTGTTAAACTCTGACTGTCAGCCTTTGAGCTGCGCGCAATAAAATCCAACACGGGAGAAACACACTATGAACAACTCTAAATTAATCGGTATCGCCTTGCTGGTTCTCGGTTTGATTCTGCTTTATTTCGGAATCAGTGCCACAGACGCTCCCGCTGAAAAGATAGGCGAGGCCTTTACCGGTAAGTACTCTGACAACACGATGATGTATTTAATTGGTGGCGGTGTTGCTGCAGCAGCCGGCTTGTTCTTATTAATCTTCAAAAAATAGGCAGCCTGGCGCTTTATGTCGAATTGCCTGCTGGTACCACATTATGATCACGTCGACCAGTTTCGGGCATTTTTGCCGGGGCTGGCTGCGTTGGGTATCCCCTTACTGGTAGTTGACGATGGCAGCCCGGCCGAAGCTTTTGATGCGCTAAAGACCCTGCTAAACCAACACGCACCCGAAGCTACTTTGATCCGTCTGGAAACAAATAGTGGCAAAGGTGCTGCGATGAAGGCCGGGTTTAAGGCTGCCCTGCAGGCCGGGTTTACGCACGCTGTTTTGATTGATGCCGATGGGCAACATGCTGTTGAAGATATAAAAACCGTATCGGAAACTGCCGAACGATTCCCGCACGAATTGATCTGTGGCTATCCCCAGTTCGACGAATCTATCCCGGCTTTACGCTATTACGCCAGACATATCAGTCTGTACCTTAACTGGCTGCAAACACTAAGCACAGAAATTCGTGATGCCATGTGCGGTTGCAGAGCTTATCCCTGCGCTGAAACAGTTCAGTTGATTGAAGAAAACCATATGGGGGGGCGTATGGCATTCGAAACTGAGTTTCTGGTCAAGTCGATCTGGTTTGGACTACCGATGCGCTGGGTTCCGGTGCGGGTAGTTTACCCGGAGGAAGGTAAATCTCATTTTCGTTACTTTCGCGACAACGCCGGTCTGGCGCTAATACATACCAAGCTGGTACTGGGAATGTTACTGCGCGTACCATCATTGATTCGTCGCAAGCGCCGACACTCCAATCAGGATGTTGTCAGTTAAAAAATCAGGTCAGCCCATCACCTGGACTCAAGCGCTTTATTCTGGCGATTAAGATAGCCCCGCAATGCTGCATTAATTTCAGACAGATTACGGGTGTACTCCCAGTCAACACCGCGCACCAGTCCGTTCTGCTGTAAAGCACTCTCCAGATCATCAAGCGTGTCAGACAGATGCTTCGCCGTACGTGAATTGGAATCATGTAGTGTTAAAACCACTTCACTTTGTCCATTCAAAACGGCCTTTGCGGTATGTCTGGCCATTCGCTTTGGAGAAGGAATACCCAAAAATCTCATACCACCATCCCCTAACTTGAAATCAGTCAACACCATCTGCATGCCAAGCGCGGCATATACTGATCTGGCGTCATGGTGGCGGGTTTTGTACTTCCAGATAGGCGGACGAATATAAGCGATTTCCCCGGGCTTCTGGATCTCCTCTCCGACTTGCGTGTTCTGTACGGCACTCAACGCTTGATTCAAACGTTGTTGGCACTGAAGCAAATCAGACTCCAATGCATTTCCAGGGTCACTGACCCGGTCAACCACACCATCGCCAGTGGCATCGTAAGCCGGTTTTTTCATCCGCCTGGGATGATATCTGGATTGCGCCAAATACGTCCCTCCCCAGTGACAGGCGAGCATGTGTCCCAGACTGGCCTCTTCTACCAGCATTTTCAGCCCCTCTTCAGTTTCCCCTTTCGGAAACACCATTCGAAAAGGCATGTGCCTGAACAATATCTCAGGGCCGGTCAGGATAAAAAATACAGCCCTGGCTTCGCGCTTGTCTAGTTCGTCCAGCACCAGCTGTGTGTTTTTATGGTGAGGGCCATCGTCAAAAGTCAGCAGAATCTTTGCAGGGGCCGCATAAACAGACCCTGCAATCAACAGTGCCAGTAACCAACATAGTCTCATATGCGTTCACCCTGGTAAAAATTCAGATGGTGTATGTTCTCACATCCGATCAGTCGATTGCGTGCTTGACCGCGTGGATTACACAGGTTTACATTGACACTAAAGAATAAGTTCTTTTCCCTCCTCACTACGGCGACAAGCATGACTTCAAAGGAAACCAGTAATCTCCCGACCGGTAGCTCGCCCGACAAGCCAGCTGACAAGCATGAGCCAGCACTTTCAAACTTGCACAATCTGTCCGTAAATGTACGTAGTGCCTCACTATTGGTGATCACCACGATATTGTGTCTTACAGCTCTGCATTACGCCAAGGCCATTTTTATCCCTCTGGTGATGGGAACCATATTCAGCTATGCCCTAAAACCGATCGTCAATCGCATGGTACGGCTGCGCATCCCGCATACGCTGGCAGCGGCAATTCTACTGTTGGGTTTGGTTGGCGGGACCGGTGCAATCGTGTATTCACTGAGCGATGAAGCGGTAGAGTTTCTGGAGATGTTGCCTGAAGTTGCGCAGAACCTGCGAAAACTAATGGCCGACTCCAGGCAATCGGGACCGGCCTCCGCCATGGACAAAGTGCAGAAAGTCGCCTCTGAAATCGAAAAAACTGCTGAAGAAGCCGGTGAAGAAGTACAGCCGGAACGCGAAGTCACCAAAGTTCAGATCGAAAAGCCCAAGTTTAATGTCAAAAACTATATCCTGCCCGGCACAGTGGGGCTGATCGGCGCCGCGATTAACGTTATTATTGTTCTTTTTGTGACTTTTTTTCTGCTTGCCTCGGGCAATCAATTTCGTCGCAAGATGGTCAAGTTAGCCGGCCCTACACTAAGCGAGAAAAAAATTACCGTGCAAGCACTCGATGAAATCGACTTGCAGATACAGCGTTATCTGCTGGTGCAGGTGTTCACCAGCACACTGGTCGGGTTGGCGACCTGGATCGCATTTTTGTCGATTGGCATGGAACAAGCTGCTGTTTGGGGTGTGGTCGCATTTGTCTTGAATTTTATTCCGTACGTCGGCAGTGTCGCCGCCAGTGTGGCTGCGATGGTGATCGGGTTTTCGCAATTCGGTTCGCTTGAGATGCTGGTGCTGATTGCAACCATCATGTTATTGATCAATGTCATCGAGGGCTACATTCTGTCACCCTTATTGACCAGTCATGCCAGCAGAATGAACCCGCTCGCGGTATTTGTTGGCGTGTTTGCCTGGGGTTGGCTGTGGGGCGTCTGGGGACTGTTTCTTGGTATCCCGATTCTGGTTGTTATTAAAACGGTATGTGATCGCGTCGATGGTCTTAAAGCGGTTGGAGAATTGCTCGGACGTTGATCTGACAAGTGTTGAGCCAGTTTCAGCACCTGGTTCAATACGAGTCTGCATTTCTTTTGCTGTCGGGATGCTTACATCTATATGATATTGATCTATTAAAATTGAGTCTTCACTTATTCCGGCGATAGCTGGTACGATTTTTGCATTTATAATCACACCTATCACAAGCAGGAGTTTGAAATGAATTGGAATCAAATTGAAGGCAATTGGAAACAGTTGAAAGGTAAGGCTCAACAGAAGTGGGGCAAACTGACCAATGACGACATGGACCTGGTAGAAGGAAAACGTGAGGAGTTGGTCGGCAAAATTCAGGAAGCC
>CAJDWJ010000037.1_pt1 | contig 14171 bp, 14 predicted proteins | sample 7391551 | NCBI WGS metagenome assembly CAJDWJ01 (sample SAMEA7055723, study PRJEB34461) | soil metagenome | biome: terrestrial ecosystem; feature: Peninsula; material: soil | place: Antarctica | collected 2016
CCCTGCTGCCAGGAAATATCGGCAAGGATCAGACGTAGACCGGTTGAGCAAGCCTGTCGTTTACTGATCGCTTACAATGAATCTCCCGGTTGCTAGAACCTTATAAGCAAAAAAAACCACACTGATGTGCGGTTTTTTTTAGTTTATTTACGCCGGATATTAGCTGGTTGAATCATCCGGTGAATTGTCTGGTGAATCTTCCGTTGAATCATCAGGCTCCTGACCGGCTGGAGGGGCGTTGGCCTTCAGGATTTCCTCGATATCGCGAACCTTGGCTTCGGGTCCTTTCTGTTTCAACGTGTCACGACGGCGAATTTCGCTGTCTACATATTGAATCCACTGGTCAGCAGCTCGCGAACTACGCGTGTCTGCGGCGGCAGCCTGGAACGCACGACGGGCCTGCTCAAATTTCTTCTGGTTGAACAGTGCCATGCCATACATGATATTCGCCGTATCTTTACGTTTTAACCCACCCAACTGCAAAGCTTTGGTTGCTGCCTCTGCCGCATCAGTCCAGTCTTCCAGATTGATATAGGACTGCGCCAACCGAATATACAGGTCTCCATCTTCAGACAGAGCCGCGGCTTGCCTCAAAGGTGGTATCGCCTTTTTGTCCTCGCGTGCTGAGTACCAGGCTTGAGATAGCAAGCGCAGGTTTCTTACATCAGCATCGATATTCTTGGCGGCAATTTCTTTCTCTAATACCATAGCTGCCTTGTAAGGGATGCCGTGCAACAGATAGAGGTTAGCCAGGTTGACAGCGTGTGCTTTACCCTCGATGTAACCCTTTTCGTACAGAGCTTCAGTTAAAGCCAATTGCTTTTTGGTATCACCCAGTTCGCTGTAAACACCTGCCAAAGTCAGAACGTATGAGTCTTTTGGATATGCCTCAATCAATTCTTCAAGGACCAGCAACATATTGGGGAAGTCTTTCAATTCCCAGTAGCAAACACGCAGCAACAACAACCAGTTTTCGCGGGGCGCATTACCCTGCGCCTTATTCATGTCGATGGCCTTTTTAATCGGCGCGATCGCTGTTTCAAATTTACCGAGCTGGAAATACGCTTGTCCTTCCAGCATGTAAATATCTGCAGACGGCTCAGGAACAACGGCCATCAAGCGCTTAACAGTATCCAACGCTTTTTGGTAGTCCTCAACAGTGAAGTGCAGCTGCGCCAGCGTTTTTAGGGTACTTTGCTGGAGCGCCTCAGGCAGGTCCGGCTGTTGTAACACCTTTTCATACGCACGAATGGCATCAGGATAATTTTCGGCAAGATAGGCAGCGTAGCCTGACAGGTTCCATATTTGGGCCGACTCATAGGCAGAAAGCTTTTTCCTGCCCTGAAGCTCCTTGATCTTGGCCTGGGCAGCCGAAAATTTATCTGCTTCAACCAGTTCCTGGATTTCTGTCAGTGCCTCATAAACCTGCTGGCTCATCGCCTGCGTTATTTTAGTCTCGCGTTCTTCGCCATCTTTTTGTGCGGATACCGGTGAGGAAAACACAGCCAAAACAGCTGTTAAACACCCACCAATAACCAAATTACGAAAAGTAGTTGATGAATTGCGACCTAACATCGTGTGCTTATTCAGTAATTTCATAAGTGAATTTGTTCTGTACGCCAGGGACTTCAACGGCATTTCCGTCGATCACTCTGGGCTTGTATTTAAATTTCAGAGCAGCATTGACAGATGCACTTTCAAACAAGCTTGATGTGCATTGACCTTCAACTACGAACGGATCCTTGGTTGTACCCTGTCTCGTCACTGTATATTGAACGACACAGTAGCCTTCCACACCGCGCGATAACGCCCTGTTGGGATAAATAGGTGCAACCTTAACGATTGGCAGGTAATCACCCTCACCTACGCCGAGATTAAAACCACCCGACAATTCGATATCGGTTTCAACCGGTACCGCCGAGATCGCAATTTTCTCTGCATTAGGATTCAGGGCATCCAATTGCGGTGAAGGTGGCTGAGGTGGTGGTGCTTCCGGTGGTGGTGGCTTTTCAGGTTTGCGATCCACACGCTTAACTTCTTCTTCCTTCTTGACGCGCACAAAATCCACCATGCTACCTGCGCCGTCTTCATTGAGTGTGCGATCGGCAGTTTCTATCAGATACTGCATCAGCCAAAACAATGAAAGTGTAATGGCTACGGCGAGCAGCAATCCAACAGCCATCCGTATGATGGCGCTGGCTTTGCTCTGCTCCAGACTATGATTAATGGTTGCAGTCATAATCAGCCCTTATTGTTCCTGGGCTGCAATTGAAACGTTGTAAACGCCAGCTTGTCTGGAGGCATCCATTACTTGAATCAAAGTGTCAGTTTTTGATTCCTTGTCAGCCTGGATTACTACTGACCCCTGAGGGTTTTCTGCGTGCAAACGCTCGATGTTGGGTCGTACTGCACGAACATCAATCTGCCGTTTGTCAATCCAGATGTCATTATTAGGACCGATAGCGATCAGAATATTGGCATTTTCCTGCTTCACCGCAGTGGCAGCGTCCGGGCGGTTGACATCGATACCAGCTTCTTTGACAAATGTCGCAGTTACGATAAAGAAGATTAGCATGATGAAGACCACGTCAAGCATTGGCGTGATATTGATCTCTGACTCTTCTTCTTCCTGAATTTGGTTACTAAATTGTCTCATTCATATTCTCCAGCGAAACACAGGTCACTTAATAAAAATGTCCATGTGATCGGCAAGCAGTTCACGTTCGCGACTTGCTTTACGTTGTAAGTAAGTACCCATTCCCACTCCGGAAATTGCTGCAACCATGCCAGCCATTGTCGGAATAGTGGCTTTGGATACACCGCCAGCCATGGCTCGGGGACTGCTCGATCCTGATATGGCCATCACTTCAAACACTTCAACCATACCGGTAACAGTACCCAGCAGACCCAACAAGGGGCATAGCGCAACACAGGTGTTAATCAGTGGAATGTTGCGCTCTATCTGGGATGAAACCTGCGAAATCAGTCGAGTTCTGATCTGGTGAGCATGCCAGGAAGAGTGATCGTCGCGGGCTTCCCATATATGCTGAACTTTAGCGACCAGGCGCTTGTGTCCAACCTTGAGGTAAACCAGTCTCTCGACGATCAACATCCACATGAACAGGGTGAGGAATCCTATAACGAATAGGACGTCCCCACCCAGCTCCATGAAGTCCCGGATGGTCTCCAGCGCAGGCAGATAATAGTAAATCTGATCCATGTGCCTTTAGCCCTTTTAAGCCTGTTGTCCTTCGGCGCGCTCTGCGAGCATGCCAGCGGATTCTTCCTGAAGGATCTGGGTCAGTCTTCTGGCGCGGCTGGATACCAGCGTGTGCAGGAATACTATCGGGATCGCAACAACAAGACCAAGTACGGTGGTTACCAATGCGGTGGAGATACCACCTGCCATCAGTTTCGGGTCACCCGCACCGTACAATGTAATCGCCTGGAAGGTCACGATCATACCAGTTACGGTACCTAACAGACCCAGCAGTGGTGCTACTACCGAGATGATCTTCAGTAATGGCAACATAGAGTTGAACTTGGGTGTCTCTCGTAATATAGCTTCACCCAGTTTAAGCTCGACAGTTTCGATGCCGGCATTCGGGAGGTCGTGGGCAACTTTCAGTACACGGCCTAATGGATTACCGGTGTCAGGCTGGTTGATGTTCTTGATTTGACGGTTAACTTTTGCGCTCACAGCGGACAGCACCAGTAGACGCCAGATCGCGATCAGACCACCGATGATACCCAGAACAATAATCACATAACCAACTACCCCACCCTGGGCGGTTCGTTCCGACAAGTCCGGAGACTGAACCAGTAAGCTCAGCAACTGGCCACGGGTTGGATCCACACCGATCGGGTACATGCCTGAATCACCATTAGTCAGATCTTTAATACGTGAAGTGTAACGGCTGGTTGGTTGGCGTTGCAGTTCAACCAGGCGAGAGGTCTCAGGAATGTATTCCAGATATTTACCCTCGGATACGACATTAAACGCACCAATGCGTGTGACTTCCTGCTGATGTTCTTCACCTTTTGAATCAACAACAGTAGTGGTGAAGCTAACAACTTTACCGGTTTCGGTCATTTCACGTTGCAGTTCAAACCACAGCCGTTCAATTTCTTCGATTGAAGCGAGGCGGTTGGACTGCCCCATCTTCTTGGCAAAATCTGCCAGGAATTCAGTTCGGTCAGGGAACTGTACCTGGGTAACAGATGACTCGAAAATACCGCGTGCGTCACCGGAAGCCTGTTGCAGAACGCCAAACAACTCTTTCAAACCACCGAGGCGATCCTGAAAAGCCGCTTCCAGATCAATAATCTGGCTGTCGTTCACTTCAAACTGTGCTTCCATCCTGGTTGAACGAGCTTCTTCACGAGCTTGAATGGCCTTCTCATCATTCAGTAATTTGGTTTGCTCTGAACGATTGGCGCGAAATTTGTCGAGTCGGACTTTGTTTTCTGCCGCATCTTTAACACGTCCCGATTTAACCGACTGCAGGAGTTCATCCAATGAAATAGCTGTTGCTGCGTGAGCAGAGAGAGTCATGGCCAGAAGCAGTACGCTGATAAGGCCGGTTTTTTTGATGATATTTATCATTGTACTTCCTTCGTCGGAGCTGTAATCGGCACGATAAGTAAGTCCGGAGCAACCTGTTTACGTGCAATCTTGATGCCTTCTGCGACTTGTTTCTGATAAGTGGCAGGAGGTAGTTCTATAAAAGAGTTGGTAGCCTCGTCCCAGGCACCGGTGTGTCCTGCACCAACTGTTTGGTACATCAATGCAACCCGGCCAATGCGCAGGAAATCAACCTCAAGCTCGGTGCCGTTGACGTCTGTAGAACCTTTATAGGCTTCAATCGTACGACCGTAGTCATTTTCGATTTGGTATGCTTCCAGCACGGTACGCAGCTTTTCGGCTGCCGATACGTCTGAGCGCTCCATCACCTCTTTAAGGCGTTCTACGCGAGCGGTACGCTCCTTCATCAAAAAAGGCGTGTCGAGTTGCACGAACGCTTCCAACCCGTCGACCATTCTTGTCATAAGAGGAACGATCTGTCGTTCGATCAACGCCACGTTGGCGATTGATTCAGTCAATGCACTCATCTCAGCTTGCTGATTATTCAACTGAGTCTGTAGTAGATCGTTATAAACTTTCAAACCGTCAACAACCTTGGTCACTGCCCGATAGTCGTTAATAACTTTGTCAGTTTGATTTGCAACTGATTCAACCTCATCCTGGGCTTTCTGGCCTGCATCAGCGCGTTGTTCACCGGCCTGCATAACTTCGCTCACGGTCGCTGCGAATGCTTGTGTAGACAAGCCCGCAATAGCGCAAACAAATATGGAGGACAGCAGGGAAGATATCTTTCTATTGTTTAGCATGCTTCGTCTCAATGGCTTTGGAAATTTGTTGGTCTAATATAATTAGTTGGAACACTCTATATATTGAGTGGCACTTCGTCAATTGGTATAACATTAATCAAACTTTATCTATCAAAATTATAACAATCTCTTTTTCAGAGAGTCGTACTCCGAGTCCAACTCATATGAGTTTAGACTTTTCGCATCTAGCAGAGAAAAAACCTCGCTGAAACTCTCATCTGAACACTGATGGAAGTATTGAATTTAATCAATACCAACCAGTCACTAACGACCGGATGACCCTAATATAACGTGGTCTGCTAGTAAATGCACTCACCATATTTATAAAAATAATGATTATTTTTTAAGCATGTTTTCTTTATCGGGTCTGAGTTTTGCCGGTTTTAGCACCGATCTTCATGCTTCTCTAAGTGAACAGTTCTTTGTAACTCATTGGAATTGTTGCTCATCCAGACTTTATATTTTTACCTGAAATTCAGAGGCTGTAAGCCCAAATTAAAACCCCACTTAAAATCAACCACGTAATAATTGTAAGTGGAACACCGACACGAACGAAATCTCCAAACTTATAACCACCAGCATTCATTATCAAAATGTTGGTTTGGTAGGCCATCGGTGTGGCAAAACTAAGGTTGGCTCCAAACAAGACTGCCAACACAAATGGCTCAAGTGGCAAGCCGAGTCTTTGCGCAATACCGATGGCAATGGGCGTTCCAATAACAGCTGCTGCATTGTTGGAAACCACATTGGTTAATACGCCCATCATCATCATCAGGCTCATCAGTACAATTGACGGTGGCGCACCGAAAGTGATGTATACAAACAGGTTGGCGAGATAATCAGCTCCTCCGGTTTTAAGCAGCGCCAAACCAAGTGCCAATGATGAAACAATGATCAGGATTACCTGCGTGCTGAGGGCGTTCATGGCATCTTTCCAGTTCAGGCAACCGGTTAGAATTAAAACCAGGCAGCCGAGCAAAGCACTGATCTCAATTGGCATTACACGGAGTGCTGCCAATACAACTACGCCGGTAATGACTGCCAATGCAATCGGGGCTTTACGTGCCTTGGGCAAATTAATGCTGCCATCAAGAATCAGGAAGTCTGAACTCTGTTTCAAGTCCGCCAGATTCTGCAAAGTGGACTGCACCAACAATACGTCTCCAGCGCGCAAGCGGGTTTCGTCCAGGCCGGGGGACTCACGCTCCTCCATACCTTCAAAACGGTTGAAGGCTAATAATCTGAGATTATAGCGTGCTAACAGATCGGCACTACCGATGCGCATACCATTTAGTCTGGAGGCCGGCGTTATAGCTACTTCGGAGATCTGTTGCCCTTCAGCACTGAGCGGGTTACTTTCATCGACCGCATGATCACCGGAATACAAGATGCCACCCAGAAGGCGCGCAAACTCACGTAAATTCTGCTGGGTGTTGCTGATAGTGATGCGGTCTCCACCGCGTAATTTCACATCCGGCAGAGGGTTGATAAATACTTTGCCGCGTTGAATCGTTTCGACATTGGTCTTTCCACCCAGCCGGGAAATAGCGTCTGCCAGTGAGCGACCAACCATATTACTGTCGGGATTCAGTTGGACCTGTGCAGTGTACACGCGTGACACACCGCGACTCATTGGCGGCGTTCGTGCCGGGATAATGCGTGGTGCAATGAGCCATAAATATAAAATTGCCACTGAGCCCGCGATCGCTGCCGGACCAATAAAATCGAACATATTAAAGGGCTGCATCCCCATGTCGGCAGCGACATTGACCACCAAAAGGTTTGTCGACGTACCAATAGTTGTGGCCATGCCTCCTACAATACTGGCGAACCCCATTGGGATCAGCGTTCCGGACGGTGACGTTCCGGTTTTAACTGCCACGCCAATTAAGATGGGTAATATTAAAACTACAATAGGTGTGTTATTGATAAAAGCACTTAAAAAGGCTGTCATGACCAGCGTCAAAAGTAACGTTAGTGAAGGGCTGCGTTTCCAGAGTCTGGCTAAAATCCGACCCACGGGCTCCAGTGCGCCGGTACTGATCAGCCCTTGTCCGACAATCATTAAAGCACATACCGCTATGAGTGCACGATTGCCGAAGCCCAGAAAGAAATCACTGGGAGACAGTACTTCACCGTCTGCAGCCTCGTAAGGGAAAATCTGAAAGCCGATAGCCAGTATAACCAGAACAACCAGACTGGTAGTTTCCAGTGGAATGTTATCTCGAGCGAACAAAAATAGAGCAACAGCGATCATGACCATGACCGCCAACGCGTGCATATTGGGCAGGGCGAACTCAAGCATAATAACTGTGGTATGAACCCCGGAAATTCCAAAACAGGCAGTGTATATCATCCACTATCCCGACGTTTTGGTCGATATTAATTTGATCCGCGCAAGCCACAGGCAAATGGCTTGCCAGTGCACGGGCAGTATCATATGCTGACATCACAACAAAGGCGCGAACCGAAAAGGCTCCGACAAGGAATTTCCTGGTGCAATCCAAATACCCGCTGATTAATTTTGACCCGATCGCCATTTCCATCGGTCCTTTGGACGTTCATTGGTATGGCGTTATGTATCTGCTGGCGTTTCTGTCTTTCTGGCTGATTGCCAGTTCCAGAGCCAGCCGCCAGCCCTGGTGGGGCTGGAACAAGGACCAGGTAAGTGATGTTTTATTTTATGGCATGCTGGGTGTGATTGCCGGTGGCCGCATCGGCTATATGCTCTTCTACGGTTTCGACCTGTTAATAGCTAACCCGTTGTCCCTGTTCAAGATCTGGGACGGAGGTATGTCTTTTCATGGCGGTCTGGTTGGCGTAATCGTGGCGATGTGGTGGTTTGCCCGGCGTACGCATAAAACATTCTGGCAGGTAGCCGATTTCGCTGCCCCGATCGGCCCATTGGGGTTGGCATTCGGGCGACTGGGGAATTTTATCGGTGGAGAATTATGGGGACGTACCACTGACGTGCCGTGGGCCATGATATTTGCAAAATCAACTGGCATTGATCCCGCCAACACCGAGTTACTGAATCAAACATGGAAATCCGGTGCGCTCGATCATCTGGCGCGCCACCCCAGCCAGTTGTATCAGGCAAGCCTGGAAGGCTTAACTTTATTCATTATATTGATGTGGTATTCATCCAAACCGCGTCCGACAGCTGCCGTGTCAGGTTTATTCCTTCTGGGTTATGGCACATTCCGTTTAAGCGTTGAATTTTTCCGTCAACCCGATGACCAGATAGGATTTCTCGCGATGCACTGGCTGACTATGGGTATGTTGCTTTCAATGCCCATGATATTGGCGGGTGCCATTATAATGAGGTACGCCTACCGCAATTCCGCGACACCTCAACAAGGCCAATAATCAAAGATGCAAGTGTATTTACAGTTGTTACAGGACATTCTGGATAAAGGCAGTCGCAAGGAAGACCGGACGGGTACCGGAACGATTAGCTTGTTTGGTTACCAGATGCGCTTTGATCTGGCCAAAGGTGATCTGGCCAAAGGTTTTCCCTGCGTGACTACGAAAAAACTGCATTTGCGTTCAATCATTCACGAACTCCTGTGGTTTCTGAACGGTGATACCAATGTGGCTTATCTCAACCGGAACGGTGTCACCATCTGGGATGAGTGGGCGGATGAAAATGGCGACCTTGGCCCGGTCTATGGTGCCCAGTGGCGTAACTGGATGACTGCCGATGGTGAGCACATCGATCAGATAAAACTTTTGCTCAATGATTTACGTGAACGTCCAGACTCGCGTCGACATATCGTTTCTGCGTGGAACCCGGCAGTTTTACCGGATGAGACGCGTAGTCCCAGCGACAACGCACGTGCCGGTTTGCAGGCACTGCCGCCGTGCCACACCCTGTTTCAGTTTTATGTAGCCGACGGCAAACTCAGCTGTCAGATGTATCAGCGTAGTGCTGATGTATTTCTGGGTGTTCCATTTAACATAGCATCCTACGCATTGCTGACGATGATGATGGCACAGGTGTTGGACCTTGAACCGGGAGACTTTGTCATTTCTCTTGGCGATGCACATATATATCTGAACCATTTGGAACAGGTGAGTACGCAACTTGCCCGCCAGCCATTTACACTACCAACGATGAAAATCAACCCGCAAAGGAAAGATCTTTTTGAGTTTGAATTTGAAGATTTTGAGCTGCAGGATTATCAGTGCCATCCTGGCATCAAAGCACCTATTGCAGTTTGATATCTGAGCAAGTACAAAGCACGACTCGCATGGAAAAGCAGATTACCTTAATAGCAGCGATGGGCAAAAATCGTGAAATCGGGTTGGCTGGCCAAATGCCCTGGCATCTGCCTGCAGAGCTTCAGCATTTCAAAAAGGCGACGATGGACAGGGCCATCGTTATGGGTAGAAAAACCTGGCAGGCGATCGGCCGACCACTGCCCGGCCGACAGAATATTGTTATCAGTAGAAATACAGATTTTAAGGCGGATGGCGCTGATGTGGTCGGATCTTTGCAACAGGCAATAGACCAGTCAAACAGCGATGAAGTTATGGTGATTGGTGGTGGCCAGCTATATGAGTTGGCTTTGCCCATGGCGCAACGCCTGATATTGACGCTAATCGATATCGAGCCTGAAGCAGACACCTGGTTTCCGCAGTGGCAACAGGACGAGTGGCGTACTGTCCATATTCAGGAGTTTGCCGCAGATGAATCCAACCCCTTGTCGTACCGGATTATCGAACTGCAAAGAACCTAGCGGCAACGTACCTGAAAAACCTGCCGGTCCTGCAACCGGAAAGCACTCAGCTTTCCGCCCCATACACAGCCGGAATCCATTGCAATAAAGCGCTTTTTGATGCGCAAACCCATCGCAGCCCAATGTCCGAATGCAATATATACATCACGGGTTTTACGGTGCTTGTGTCTGTACCATGGATGGTAACCTGGCGGTTGGCTGCCAGGTGGCCCGGATACCCGGTAGTTACCACGACCCATCTCGTCACAAAAGCGTAAACGTGTCAGGATATTACTGATCAGACGCAGGCGACCCCAACCGGTTCGATCGTCGCGCCATAACTTGGGTTTGTTGCCGTACATCTTTTTCAGAAACTGCTCTCGCTGATCAGACTGTAAAGCAGCTGATATTTCATTGCCGGCGCTAATGGCATCCTGCCAGGTCCATTGTGGAATGACACCGGCGTGGACCCTCAACATATTATATTCCTCCGACCAGATGGCCAAAGGGTGAGCACATAGCCACTCTATTAATGACTCGCGATCAGACGCCTCTAAAATGTTGTCAAATTCCTGATTGTGCGAACCACCGTCAGGAAAGCGGTAGTTGCAAGCCAACAGGTGCAAGTCGTGATTACCTAGCGTGATGCTGACACTATCACCCATGCTCTGCAGCAAGCGCAAAACCTCCAGTGATTGGCCTCCCCGATTGACCAGATCGCCACAACTCCAAAGCTGATCACTGACCGGATCAAAATTGATCAACTCCAGCAAGCGCTGCAACGGCTCATAGCAGCCCTGGATATCACCGATCAGATAGGTAGACATTGATGACTAGTGCAGGGTATCGGGAGCGTGCAGTGCAAACTCCGGAATTTCGGCACGAAATGATTCGCCTTCCTGTGTGACAAAGCCGTAAGAGCCGCGCATCGAACCCACTGGTGTGGGGATCAGGGCACCACTTGTATAACTGTATGACGCGCCCGGCGCCAGTTCGGGAGTTTCACCAATCACACCTTCGCCAATGACTTCTTCGGTGTCGCCATTGGCATGCGTAATAATCCAGTGGCGGTTACGTAGCGTAATGACGCGGTCGGAGTTATTGGTGATATATATAGTGTATGAGAAAGCAAACTTGTCTTCGTGTGGCCCCAGATATTCTGGCCGGGCGACCACATGGACGGGTGGATTTGTATTCATTGTATTGCTGCCTTGCCTGAGGGGTATTAACGGAAATCAGTTTGCATCATCGGGTAGCAAGCGCGCAAGTGCAGCAAACTCTGCCAGACTCAGTTGCTCGGCGCGTTGGCCGGGGTCGATCTCAACAGATGCAATCTGGTCAGCATCCAACAGGTTGCGCATGCTGTTGCGTAGTGTTTTGCGACGCTGTGAGAATGCGGCTAGCACCACCTGGTTCAACTGGTCACCCGAACCGGCGTCAAATGGCGGTTGGCTTAGGGGTTGCAAGCGTACGATGCTGGAGCAAACTCTGGGAACCGGCGAAAAACTTTCCGGCTGTACATCAAATAACGGTGTAACTTCACATAAAAACTGGGTCATCACTGAGAGTCGGCCGTAGATTTTGCTGCCGGGGGTTGCCGCCATACGCTCAACCACCTCTTTTTGCAGCATAAAATGCATGTCTGTCACCAGCTTATGCCACTTCAGCACATGGAAGATCAGTGGTGTTGATATATTGTAGGGTAGATTTCCAATCAGGCGGAATGGGCGGGAGCCGGTAATTTCATCAAAATTGGCCTTGAGCGCATCCAGCGAATGAATAGTGAGATTTTCTGCCCCGGCAAATTTTCTCTCTAACAGGTTGACCAGATCGCGATCAATTTCGATGACATGTAGTTCAGCACCAGAGCCAAGCAATGGTTTGGTTATAGCAGCCTGTCCGGGACCGATTTCAATAATCAAATCGGTTGCTTTCGGTGCCACACTGGCGAGGATACGGTCGATGACCTGTTGATCATGAAGAAAGTTTTGCCCGAACCGCTTGCGTGCCTTATGGCTCAATGCTGAAGTACCATGCACATACTCATCGCAGACTTGCAAGCTGCGTACAAACTGGTTGCATCTGCACGGTTTTGCCCGGCGATGTCCAGCGCTGTACCGTGATCAACCGAGGTGCGAATGAAAGGCAGCCCCAGGGTAATATTGACGGCGTGGCCAAAGCCAACGTGTTTAAGTACCGGCAGACCCTGATCATGATACATGGCTATCACTGCGTCACATGCGGCGAGCCTGGGCGGTGTAAACGCCGTGTCCGCTGGCACCGGGCCAGTTAGCTGGATACCTTCGGCTGCGCAAATTTCTATCGCTGGCTGAATCACCTCAGCATCTTCATGTCCAAGATGTCCGCCTTCTCCGGCGTGAGGGTTCAGGCCCAATACCTGAATTACCGGCATGCTGATACCAAATCGCTGTCGCAATGCCTGATCGGTAATGCGGATGGTTGCGCAAACATTTTCCACACTGATAGCATCTGCTACCTTTCGCAATGGCAGGTGAGTGGTAACCAGCGCCACTCGCAGACTATCTGCCACCAGCATCATCACAACTTTTTTCAAGCCGGCCAATTCAGCCAAGAGCTCTGTGTGGCCGCTGAAAGGAATACCGGCGTCGTTAATCACTGCTTTATGAACAGGTGCAGTCACCAATGCGTCAGCCTCGCCACTTTGAACCAGTTGAACAGCGGTTTTAAGCGTCTTCACGACATAAGCCGAATTGGCCGGGTCGACTTTTCCCGGGACGACTTTTGCTTTTAGTGACACTGGATAACAGTTGATTTGCCCTGACTTGACCGGCTCACCAGGTTGCCAGGTTTTGATCAGGACTTTCATTCCCAGCGTGTCCGCAGTTGCTGCCAACAGCGTGGGGTCAGCAATCACCAGCAAACGCAGTTCTGGATGCATGTGTGCCAACTTTACAGTGCACTCAGGCCCCACACCGGCAGGTTCGCCGGGCGTTAAAGCCAGAATGGGTGTGTTTACAGACATGCCTGTCCGGGGCGTTGACAGGCAGTTGCCCCAACCGCAATAATCCTCAGATACTGGAGATCGGTGGCACTCACAGATTGCTCAAGACGGTAATCTGATTTCGACAAAGGCCTCGTCGCGCATCTGCTGCAGAAACCGCTCTATTTCGGTGTCCATTTTCTGCTGATGAATGTTGGCACGCGCAGAGGCACGCAAGGATTCTTCTGTGACGTCTTTCTCGCGCATGCCAAGCCGTTGAATAATGTGCCAACCATTTTCGGTTTGGAAAGGTTCGGAAATTTCGCCATCTTTCAGGGCAGTTAATGTTTGCTCCATACGCTCACCATAAGCGTCGGGCTGGAACCAGCCCATGTCGCCGCCAAGGTTGGCACTGCTGACATCATCTGAATACTTTTTGGCCAGGTCGTCAAAGTTGGAGCCAGCGTCGATCTGTGTATGGATACTACGAATTCTTTCCATAGCCTGTTTGGGGCTGGTCAGGTCATTGGTCTCAATCATGATGTGACGGGCATGGAATTCTGTTGCCATCACCTGTGACCGGTCACGGTAATTGTTCACTCTCACAATGTGAAAGCCCGCCGGACTGCGGACCGGTGGTGTTATTTGGCCAGCACGCAGATTTTTTATGGCTTCCGAGAAAACCACTGGTACGGAATTCAGGTCGCGCCAACCGACCAGCCCACCTTCGAGCGCTTCTGAACTGCTGGAATAGCTGATTGCAGCAGATGCAAAATCCAGGCCGGCTTTCAGTTGCTCATAAATTCCATTGGCCTTACTTTCCTGATCTTCAATCTGCCTGGGTGTCGCGCCTTCGGGCAGGGGGATCAGTATATGTGAAATATTATACTCGCCGCTGCTGAAGCTTTCTGATGCGAGCATGATATCGACTTCCGTTTCAGTAATCGGATCCATGCTGTTAACGATGCGCTGACGTAAACGTTCGGTCATCATTTCTTCACCAATATTCTGGCGGAACTCCGCAAAATCCTCGCCCTCAGATTCGATCACCTGCCGTAATTGCATCAAGCTGATGTTGTTTTGTTCGGCCAGTCGCA
>CAJDWJ010000118.1_pt1 | contig 14162 bp, 15 predicted proteins | sample 7391551 | NCBI WGS metagenome assembly CAJDWJ01 (sample SAMEA7055723, study PRJEB34461) | soil metagenome | biome: terrestrial ecosystem; feature: Peninsula; material: soil | place: Antarctica | collected 2016
TTACGTTGGTCCATTTGCTGTTGAGCAAACGCATTGAGATCTTCCAGTGATGAAAAAGGCTGCTGCGTTGCGGTCTCGGCAATTTCATCCGCAATAGCCTGCGCAAGACTCTGCTTTGCGAGGCAACAGTGTTTGAATTTTTTACCGCTGCCACATGGGCATGGACTGTTTCTGCCTGTCTTCATTACGCACCTCTGGGCTCCGTTGCACTCAATTTCGCTAACATCGCTGCTATTCTAACAATCTATCGGCAAGAAGGAGCCTGATACAACTGGACCAGTTGTACTAGCTTATTGAACCCACTAGCCGTTATAAGTACTTTAGCTATTTAAATCGAAGAACATCATGGAAATAACTTTGCTGGACGGAAGCGGCGACGTTTGCTGGAGGCTTCTTATTCACAGTTGCGATTCGGTATATGGACGCATGTATTTTCCCTACACGGCAGATTCGCCCGAATTCGTTGAGCGCTCTTAGCTTAGGGTTTTTTCTGGGTATTTGCGTCGTGAGCTCGTGAAAATTGGCTGATAGTGAGCGTCACACAAATTTATCGATTCGATTGTTTAGCGACCATACACAATGAATTTTAAATCTGAGCACTGGAATAAGTACAGGGAACCGCCGTGGCATTGATGAGTTATTGGAGAAGAACGGACTCGGGTCAGACTAACAACTTTGAAACGGGCCACACCTGTTACGGTGTGGCCCAAAATATCAGATTACGTTGCGTCGGCGACTTGCCAAAAAGCCACTCAAAGCCAGAGTAAGTACAAGCAGCAAAGTGGACCACTGCGAGAGTGTTGGAATCGGTGACGCATGTGTCGGTGCGATTACTTGGGCAGAATCAACGTTGAGTATATCGAAGGCCCAGAAGTTATTCCGAAAGTCGCCAGAAGCGTCCTCGAAATCCAATGTGTCAGAACCATTGAAGCCGTTGCTCAGATTCGGACCAATGGCATAGTTGTCGTACTGGGTAACAGCAACGGTGTAATTGCCCGGGGCAAGGACGGCTACCAACAGCGTGTCCCACTCGTTATCCGTAATCGGATCCGCGGGTACACCAGCCCCGTCGTCATTCTGGTCGATCAGTTCTCCCGCTCCGTCGAAAAGGGCAAGGATCGGATCGAATCCACCAGCCGGAATTACCGTTCCGTCGGCCATAGTACCGCCGGCATAAGAATGCGTAACTAAAGTCACGGTGGAGGTGGCTCCAACCGTAAAGTTAAAAAGCTGAACATCATCGTCGCCGGCAAAGTTGCCTGTATAAGAGAAATCAGCAGCTATCGCGGAGACCCCGTGGACAGCACACAGCACGCAAACAAACATCAATAAGAGTTTTTTCATATCCCTTCCCAAATATATTTTAAGTTGTCAACAAAATAGAAAGATCACCTGTTGGTTCTGATTATTTAATACAACACGGGAGGGTAGGTATATAGCCTTATCGCTATACGCTGGTTTTATGGCCCACTGATACGGAACTGGCCAATTACCGTTTTTCCAACCGGGTTGCGGCAATCTTAGCATTATCCCGGTCTAATTAAAAATGGTGGGCCCAGTAGGACTTGAACCTACGACCAATCGATTATGAGTCGACTGCTCTAACCAGCTGAGCTATGGGCCCGATTTGATGCGGGATGCAATTGTACTTTGACAGGTCGTGTCAGAAAAGCACTATGCGTCTTTTTGATTAATCGTTAGCAGCCTCGCCCGCTTGCAACTTGTCATTTTCTTCTTTCAGCTTCTCACTTTCTTCTTTTTTGCGCATCTGGATGTGTTCCAGGTTGCGGCGGTACATGGTCACGATTTTGTCGACACCAGAAGGCTCAAGTCCACCGGTATTGCCGGCTGCGATAAAGGTGGCGTAGATGCCGGAGGCGGCCATCAGGGCGCCAGACACGAGTTTGGAGTCAATGCCTTCTGCGGCCAGTTGGTTGGCCAGATCGATGAATTTATGGGTGCAATGGTTATGCTTTTCGCCGTCGCTCATGAGCGATCTCCTTTCAAATGAATTAATCGGGGGATTATATAGGTTTTAGTGGCTTGTGGCGTTGGCCAGCACAAAATCAGACTGAGTAGATTGCAGCGCTTTGAAGCCAGTGGCGTTGAAAATATTATGAAATCCAGCCTCAGCCAGCGCGTCCAGAACGATTCCAGCGCGCTTGCCAGAGCGGCAATATACGACAACCTGACGCCCCCGATCGCTAACCTTTCAGGTGGCCCTCATCGAACTCTTCCTGGGTGCGAACATCAATCACCAGCGCGCCATTTTCAATCAGCGGCCAGGCTTGTTTTGCGACGCTGGGGTCGCCGGAATCTGCCATCGCCGGGCTCAGCAGCCAGATCGTGGCAACAACCATTGCTGCATAGGCCAGTTGCACGAGTTTGCGATAATTACCCATTCTGTAAGCTCGCTGGTTTCATCAGGCCAAAACTATACTATAAGAAATTAGATGATGCGAATTTATGTTATGTTGCCCTGTTATTGAAAATCAGGATTTACAGTTGTGACGCAATCTCAGAAAATTGATTACATTGAATATGACGGTGGCGTACTGGTCACCGATGCCGATTTTGTGCGCGAAAACATGGCCGCCTGCTACCTGCTGGAAGCAGGCACGGAAGTTGCTTTTATAGAAGTCGGCACTAATTCCAGCACCTCGCGTTTGATGCGGTTGCTGCAGCAGCGCGGCTGGCAGCCCAAAGACGTGCGCTATGTCATCGTGACCCACGTGCACCTGGACCACGCCGGCGGTGCAGGTAATTTGATGCAGCAATTGCCCAACGCCACGTTACTGGCACACCCTTATGGTGCCCGACATATGATCGAGCCGGGCAAGCTCGAAGCCGGTGCACGCGCGGTTTATGGTGATGAGGAATTTGATCGCACCTACGGCACTTTGATCCCGGTGCCGAAAGAGCGTGTGCGCGAAATGGAAGATGGCAGTTCGGTAGTTCTGGGCAATCGCACGCTCAGCTTTATGGATACACCGGGGCACGCCCGCCATCATTTTTGCGTGCACGACAGTCTCACCAACGGTTATTTTAGCGGCGACACTTTTGGCTTGTCCTACCGCGAGTTCGATACCGCTAAGGGTGCTTTCCAGTTTCCCACCACCACCCCCATTCAGTTCGACCCCGAAGCACTCAAAGCTTCGATCAAACGCTTGATGTCGACAGCGCCCGATTATATGTACCTGACGCATTTTGGAAGGGTTGATAATCTTGAAAAGCTGGCCGGGGATATGCTGAAAAGTGTGGATGTGCTGGTCAGTATTGCCGAAGAATTTAAACACAGCGATAATCGCACTCAGCAAATTACAACTGCGATGACCGACTGGCTGATGCGCCGTTTGCGCGAGCATGGTTGTGAGCTGTCGGATGAGCGCTGTCTGGAGCTTCTCAAGCCGGACGTAATGCTCAACGTGCAGGGCATCGAGTTCTGGTTGGATAACAGAGATCGCGTGAAATGAGTAACCCGGAACCTTCAAAGCGCAAGCAACTGCTTAGAAACATCGTCATATTCCAGCTCAAACTCTCGGTAGATGGGTTGCGGGATCTGGTGTTACTGCCGGTGTCTCTGGTGGCCGCCTTTGTTGGTTTTATGCGGGGCGGCGACGAGCCGGAGCGCGAGCTGAATCAGGTGATTGAGTACGGGCGTCAGACTGAAGAATGGATTAATTTGTTTGGTCAGCATGGCACCGACGCACAAGCTGGCACTGATACACAAAGGCGGGGCAAAAACTCACATTCACTGGCGTCCATCGATGCCGTTTTTAATAAAGTGGAAGAGGCGCTAAGGCAGAGTTACAAGTCCGGAGAAACCAGTCAGGACACACAATCTGAAATTGACGAGGCGTTAAGTGCCGCACATGAAAAGGCGCGTAAGTCAGTGGATCGATCTACTATTGAATCAACAAACGAACCCGCTGAATAAGCGCGCCGGAAACAGGCACCACAACCACCGAACCTGCAGAACAAGCCCGCTACAACCAGATACCACACCAACCGGACCCGCTAAACAAGCCCGCTACTACCAGGTATCACAACAACAGCCCGTGACTTCTATCGCCCTACGCCGGAAACCGCGGCTTTCTACGAAGCTAGTAAGTACCGGTGACGTATCGGCTTAATTGCTCTATTTCTGCTTCTTTTTCATCAACCAGAACTTTCACCAGATCGCCAATCGATATGATACCCAGCAGCTTGTCATTTTGAACCACTGGCAAATGGCGGCAGCGGCAGGTGGTCATGGTTTCCATGCAGTGCTGCACAGTATCTGACGGGCCAACGGTGATAACCGGTGATGTCATCACTTCGCCAACCGTCAGGGTTTTGGAGGTCAGCATTTTTAACGCTACCTTTTGCAGGTAGTCGCGTTCGGTAAAAATACCGACGATGACATTATCTTTTTGCACCAGGACGGCACCGATGTTGACTTCCGCCATCAGGCTGATGGCTTCAAAAACGGTGTCTCCAGCTTCTACTGAAAGCACCATGCCACCTTTGTGTTCCAGTATTAGCGAGACGTTGGACATTTTGCTTCTCCGAGCGAAGATTGTTGTATTTAAGTCTAGCTCGGATTAGTAAATTTTCAACTGAAGGGCTATGGCGGGTCTTTGCGTTCGGAAACTACGGTGTATTCGGCGTCAATAATCTGACCTTGATGCGTTTCATTCTGTTGCGATGTGGTTTGTTGATTGGCGCCTATCGTAAAACCATGTTTTTTCAACTTGCGTTTAATCCAGGCAACGCGCAGCCAGATCGCAATGCCGGCCAGCAAACCGACGCCAATCACCACCAATAAGGCCACCATCCCGATCATAAACGCACCGGCCACCGCCAGCACCGCGATGATCCCGGCAATAAAGCGCATAAACGGGTTCTGTGGAGGCGGACTAATGTAGTAAGGCATAGGGGGGTGGGCCTTCAATATGGGGTAACATGAATTCTACATTGGGTCATTTTTATAAGGAGTCAACAGTGCCAGAAGTTTGTCGCATCGAGGACATCAACCCGGAAACCGGCAAAGAGGTAAGTGTGGAAACAGATAAAGGCCGCATCTGGCTGATGCTGTTTGTGCGCGACGGCGAGGTTCTGGCTTTCAATAACTGCTGTCCACATCAGGGGCGCGCGCTTAATTTTGCACCCGATCGCTTTATGTTTACGCCCAAGGGTGAGTTAGTGTGTTCGCATCATGGTGCTACTTTTAATTTACCGGATGGTCAGTGTTCAGGTGGTCCGTGCAAGGGCAGTACGCTGGAGTCGTTCAAGACTACTGTATGTGACGGGGTTGTCAGCATTCAATAAAGCAGGTTAACCACCGTCAACATAACGGCGATGAATATCACCGACATACCGCTGCCCACACGTATAAAGTCGGAAACCTTATAACCACCCGGGCCCATGATCAGTGCATTGACCTGATGGGTAGGCAGAATAAACGTGTTAGATGCAGATATTGCAACGATCAGTGCGTACATGGTCGGATTGGCGCCGGTGGCGATGGCGATACTGATCGCGATGGGCACCAAAATGGTGGTCGCGCCTACATTCGACATCACCAGACTGAATGCCGTGGTTAATACCGCAATAACGATCTGGATAGTCAGATCCGGCATATCACCGAGCAGCATCAGTGCTTCCTGAGCGATCCAGGCGGCGGTGCCACTCAGTTCCATCGCCAGCCCAATCGGAATCAGACTGGCGACCAGAAAGACCGTTTTCCAGCTGACCGAATTGTAGGCTTCATCAATATTCAAAACATTGGTCAGGATCATACCCAACGCACCTGTCATCAGCGCGACTGAGAGATTGATCTTGGTGAACATAATCATGCCGATGGAAAGGCCGAAAAAAAATAGCGCATGGGCCACTTTTTGCGGGCGTTGTTCTTCTTTTGGAATATCTGATGATCACACCGCGGCGATTGATGGCCAGTACGCTGATGCCATAGCGTTTGCGTAAACGTGCTTCGCCGACCGATTGGCCGATCATTTTGGAGCCGGGCGGCACCACAATTTCTGAAATGCCGGCCCGGGTCGGGTTAAACAGACTGCCTAAGGTTTTAACAGTTGGTTGTAAGCGGCAATGGTAATCAAGCGCAAAGCGCCCGACCTGATCCCGCGTCCCCATCACACCAAGAATGGTACCCACCCAGATCATCTCATCCGCCGGCGGCGCCATGCGTGGTGCGTCCGTGTTGCGAATCGCCAATAGCCGTGGGATACCTTCCAATTGTTCGGCATCGCCTACCCGCATACCGACCATTGGGCTGTCGACGGTTACCAGCAGCTCGTAAATATCCCCTTCGATGCCGTACGTGTCTGCAAAGTAGGTTTTGGTACGTGCCGGTACGCCGGAGGTTTCGGTCTTGGTATCCGGCAGAAGCCATTTACCAAAAAACAGAAAGTACAAAATACCGGCCGTCAGGAGTGCCAGGCCCACCGGTGCCACATCGAATAACCCGAAGTGCCCCACGGTTTCAGCACCGGGTGGCAAAGATGCATTGGATGAGGCGATGAGGTCATTTAGCAGGATTAATGGTGATGAACCCACCATGGTGAGGGTGCCGCCGAGAATCGCGCAAAAGCCCATGGGCATCAGCAGGCGTGAGAGTGGTATTTCGGTGCGCGCTGAGACGCGTGACACCACCGGCATAAATAGGGCAGCGGCTCCTACATTTTGCATCATGCTGGAAATGCCGCCCACGCCGCCCATAATTGAAGGCACAATTTTTCTGGCGCTGGTGCCGCCAATTTTAAGAATAAACGCGGCAACTACCGTCATCACACCGGTGCGGTCGAGTCCTGCACCCAGAATCATCACTGCGATGATGGCAATGACGGCGTTGGAGGCAAATCCGTCGAACAATTGATCGGCAGGTACCAGACCCAGCAAGCCGAGAACCACCATGATGGTTAGCGCGGCCACATCAACCCTGACCACTTCGAATACAAACAGGACAATAGTGAAAACCAGCACAGACAGCACTATCATCATGTCGCTGGTGAGTGTGAGTCCGGTTTCCATAGCTTATCCTAGCGTGGAACGCTGACAGGTCAAGCCGAAACCTTTCGGGATAATATATACCTGTGGGTTATCTGTTGAGTCCAGGTGCAGGTTAATTACGTTCAAACAACATGTCTCTGACTTCAAAGCCGAGGTTTTCTCCACGCTCTTCGTACTTGGTGCGGGGACGCCATTGCGGCCGGTCACAGTAGTCGCCGGTGGCTGACAGGTTACGAAAATCTTTGCTGCCAGCCATCACTTCCAGCATGTGATCGGCATAAGGTTGCCAGTCGGTCGCCAGATGCAGGATGCCGCCCTGGCGGATACAGCTTGCCAGCAACTCCACAAATTCAGGCTGGATGATACGGCGTTTGTGGTGGCGCTTTTTGGGCCACGGGTCGGGAAAGTAAATTCTGACACCAGCGAGACTTTCCGGAGCAATGCGCTTGTTCAAAAACACCACCGCATCCTCATTGACAATCCGCACGTTTTCGATGTGGTGCTCATCAAGCGCCATCAGCAGTTGGCCGACGCCGGGCTCGTGCACTTCAACGCCAATAAAATTTATATCCGGTTCCAGTTGCGCCATGCGCCACGTAGACTTGCCATTACCGAAGCCAATCTCAACAATGATGTCGGCCTGCTGATCAAAATAATCGTCAGAATCAAGCACGGTTTCACGTTGTTCGATGCCATAGTGCGGCCACAATTCATCCAGCGCGTGCTGCTGGGCAACCGTCAGGCGGCCGCCGCGCATTACAAAGCTACGGATGGGTCTGTGGGTACCGTCAGTCACATCTTACTCATTGACCTGGTACTACCGCAGCTGCATGTGATGCCAAAGAACTATCATAAAAATCAAAGAAAAAGTAGAAAATCAGGCTGCATACAATTAGTCCTGGAATCATGGCGGGGGTGCCGTAACGGAACCAGGTCATGGGTGTTATTGCCAGCGACGGGTCATTTTCTTTCTTGGCCAGTCGTTCAGAAATTGTCACGATATACACATTGGCGGTCGAGCCGATGTGTGTCGCATTACCACCCATGCCGACGCCTGCGGCCAGCGCCCACCATAAAGGCGTGATGTGAACACCCTGTGCTTCCAGGCCTGCCAGTATGGGGATCATGGCTGCTGTGAACGGGATGTTGTCAATGGCAGCAGACAATGCGGCGGCAACCCACAGCAACACCAGCGTTGCGACTACCAGATCTTTCTGAACGAACGGGATAATAAATTGACCCAGATAACGCAGAAAGCCACTATGTTCCACGCCCCCAACCACGATAAACAAGGAGATAAAGAACATCAGCAATGGAATTTCAACTTCTTCCATTGCATGGTCCATTTCCACGCGGCGGGCGATAAATACCAACAGCGTTAAACCTGCTGCAGACACCATCCAGGGTTCCCAACCGATGGATCCGTGAATAATAAACATCACCAGCATAAGCCCCAGTACCATCAGGGACTGATTCCACAATTTACGATCGGTGTACACCACTTTTTCATCAAAAGTGCCCGAAGGTCGCACGGCTAACTCTTTGCGAAACAATATCCGTATCATTATTAATATGGTGAGCCAGGCGAAAAATACGATCCCGCCCATGTGATAAACAAAGGTGTTGAAATCGATGCCTTTGGCAGAGCCGATCATCAGGTTGGGCGGATCGCCAACCAGCGTTGCCACACCACCGGTATTGGATAAAAGCGCAGCCGCGATCAGGAAGGGAATCGGCGTGACCTTCATGGAACGTGCAATCAGGATAATCAGGGGGCCGAAAATGACCACGGTGGTAACGTTATCCAACATTAATGACAATACTGTGACCGCCGTGCCCAGGAGTGCCAGCAGCATAAATTGCCGGCCTTTGCTGACTCTGGCCATAAAGTTGGCCATGGCCTCAAAGCCACCGGTGGGAATCATGATAGAAATGATCGCCATCATGCAGCCGAGCAAAAACACCACGTTCCAATCGACTGCGCGTACCGCGAGCTTGGAATCATAAAAGCCGTAATACTGCCCGGCGACGATCATCATGATGGCGCCCAACATGGCAAATTTGGTGCGGTGAAAGCCGTGCAGTGTTTCAGTAAATATTCCGATAAATGTTAGCGCAAGGATGATCCCGGAAACCATCATTGCATCATTCATGACAAGCGTTTCTACCATTTTTGTTGAACTCCCGTCTGCCAGGTTGGGCTATGTTTTTTAGGCACTTCTTTTGGGCAACTATTATGCACTGAACATTAGCTTACGCTCAATTGAAACTAAATCGAAGGTTCAAGGCTAATAGCGCACTTCAGCCGGCTCAGGATGAAACATTTCTCAATTCAAAGATGCATTCTTGCAATACTTGTTTTAGAATATATCTCTTAATTCGCATAGAGAGATATACCGTCGGAGTTCTAACACCATGAAGAATTATTTATTTACATCGGAATCCGTTTCCGAGGGGCACCCGGATAAAGTCGCGGATCAGATTTCTGACGCCGTTCTGGATGCCATTATCAGAGAAGACAAGAACGCCCGGGTCGCGTGCGAAACGTTTGTGAAGACCGGCGTTGCCATTGTTGGTGGCGAAATCAGTACCACTGCCTGGGTTGATCTGGAACAGATCATCCGCCAGGTGATTGTTGATATCGGTTACGACTCATCCGAAGTTGGTTACGATGGCCACACTTGCGGTGTCATTAATATTATTGGCAAGCAATCCACCGATATCAATCAGGGCGTCGACCGCGGCGATCCAAAATTGCAGGGCGCAGGCGATCAGGGCTTGATGTTTGGTTACGCCAGCAACGAAACTGACGTGTTGATGCCGGCACCGATTTACTATTCACATCTGCTGGTTAAAAAGCAGGCTGAAGTTCGTCGCGGCTCCAGTGCAGGTAAATATCACTTGCGTCCGGACGCCAAAAGCCAGGTCACCTTCCGTTATGAGAACGACAAGCCGGTTGCGATCGATGCAGTCGTGCTGTCGACCCAGCACCACGGTGGGTCCACCCAGCAGCAGATCAGGGAACTGGTGATGGAAGAAATTATCAAGCCGGTTTTGCCCGCAGAATGGCTGCATAAAGACACCAGGTACCACATCAATCCGACTGGCCGCTTCGAAATTGGCGGCCCTGTAGGTGATGCCGGTCTTACCGGCCGTAAAATTATCGTGGATACCTATGGCGGCATGGCGCGTCATGGTGGCGGTGCGTTTTCGGGTAAAGATCCATCTAAAGTGGATCGTTCAGCGGCTTACGCTTCACGCTATGTTGCCAAGAACATTGTTGCGGCAGGCCTGGCCGATCGGATCGAAATCCAGTTGTCCTATGCCATCGGCGTAGCCGAGCCGACTTCAATCAGCGTTGAGACTTTCGGCACCGAGAAAGTAGCGGCAGAGAAGATTGAACAATTGGTGCGCGAACACTTTGACCTGACCCCGTACGGCATCATCACGATGCTGGATCTGGTCAAACCTATTTATCAACCCCTGGCGGCATACGGCCACATGGGGAGAGAAGATTTGAACGTCAGTTGGGAAAAAACTGACAAGGCCGACGAACTGCGTGCAGCAGCCGGCCTGTAACAGGAGTTATTGAAATGAGTGCAATATTGGAAGTTAATCCAGATCAGGACTATTACGTTGCTGATATTGGCCTTGCCGCTTTTGGCCGTAAGGAAATAGCGATTGCCGAAACCGAAATGCCGGGATTGATGGCTGTTCGTGAAGAGTATGCTAAAGAGCAGCCCCTGAAGGGCGCGCGTATAGCCGGCAGCTTGCACATGACCATCCAGACAGCGGTGCTGATCGAGGCGCTTGAAGCGCTGGGCGCGGATGTGCGCTGGGCGTCATGCAACATCTATTCAACTCAGGATCACGCTGCTGCTGCGATCGCTGCGGGTGGTACACCGGTATTTGCCTTCAAGGGTGAAAACCTGGATGAGTACTGGGAGTTTACCCACCGTATTTTTGACTGGGGCACGGGTGATGGTGATGAAAATTTCGCCAACATGATTCTGGACGACGGTGGCGATGCCACATTGCTGCTGTACCTGGGTGCCCAGGCAGAGCAGGATCCTTCGGTTCTGGATAATCCGGAAAGTGAAGAGCAGGTATGTTTGTTCAACGCGATTAAAAAGCGCCTGAAAACGCGTCACGGCTGGTATACCAAAGCCTTATCCAAAATTCAGGGCGTGACTGAAGAAACCACCACTGGCGTCAAACGTCTTTACGAACTGGCCAAAGAAGGCACGTTGCCTTTCCCCGCTATTAACGTGAACGATTCTGTTACCAAGTCCAAGTTCGACAACCTCTACGGCTGTCGTGAATCACTGGTTGATGGCATCAAACGTGCCACCGACGTGATGATTGCCGGCAAGATTGCCATTGTCGCGGGTTATGGAGATGTTGGTAAAGGCTGTGCGCAGTCATTGCGCGGCCTCGGTGCCACCGTCCTGATAACTGAAATCGACCCGATTTGTGCGCTGCAGGCGGCGATGGAAGGCTATCGCGTTGTGACCATGGAAGAGGCCGTTGATAAAGCGGATATCTTCGTTACAGCAACGGGTAACTTCAATGTGCTGACGCATGATCATATGGCGGCCATGAAAAACCAGGCCATCGTTTGCAATATCGGCCACTTCGACAACGAAATTGATGCGCATGATCATATGGCGGCCATGAAAAACCAGGCCATCGTTTGCAATATCGGCCACTTCGACAACGAAATTGATGTCGCCAGTCTGAAAAAGTACGAGTGGGACAACATCAAGCCACAGGTTGATCACATTATCTTCCCTGATGGCAAACGCATTATTCTGCTGGCTCAAGGCCGTCTGGTTAACCTGGGCTGTGCCACCGGCCACCCGAGCTTTGTGATGTCAGCTTCGTTTACCAATCAGGTGTTAGCACAGATCGAGTTGTGGCAGCACGGCGAGCGTTACCAGAAGGATGTTTATGTTCTGCCTAAGCATCTGGACGAGAAAGTAGCACGTCTGCATTTGCAGCGTATCGGCGCCAATCTGACTGAACTGACCGCCAAGCAGGCAGCTTATATCAACGTGCCTGTCGACGGTCCTTACAAGCCGGATCACTATCGCTACTAGTTTCTGATGAGCGCAGCGCCCCGGGTGATTATTCCAGGGCGCTTCGGTGTCGGAAGCGAGTTAATCGACCGGCATTTATCGACCGGCATTAATCGACCGGCATGAAGGGATCGGCATTAAGCGACACGCATTGACGGATAGGCAGCTTTCTATGATGAACCAGGCCAATGTTCCAATCTCTTTTGAGTTTTTTCCGCCGCGTAACTCCGAGCAAAAACTGGTGCTCGACTCTACCTGGCAAAAACTCTCACGCCTCAAGCCTCGTTATCTGTCTGTCACTTTCGGTGCCGGTGGTTCCACGCTGGATGCCACCTTGCAAACCGTGACTGAGTTATTGGATCAGTCTGGTGTGCCGGTTGCGCCGCATATTTCCTGCATGGCCAAAGATCGCGATATGCTGCACAAATTGCTGCAGTCTTATCAAACGGCCGGCGTAGAGCGACTGGTGGTTTTGCGTGGCGACCGGCCCGAAGGTTTAGCTGGCAAGGGTCCTTTTCAATATGCCAGTGAGTTGGTTAGATTCGTTAGTGAGTCTTTCCCCGGCGTGTTTCATATCGAGGTGGCGTGTTACCCCGAGTTTCACCCGGAATCACCTTGTGCCGTAAGTGAGTTCAAGTACTTTAAAGAGAAAGTGGATGCCGGCGCTGATGGTGCAACCACCCAGTATTTTTACAACACCGACTGTTACTTTCAGTTTCTGGATGATTGCGAACGCCACGGCATTGATATCCCGATAACCCCCGGCATCATGCCGATCACCAACTACGCCAGCCTGGTGCGGTTTTCCGCCATGTGCGGCGCTGAAATCCCGCGCTGGATTCGTAAACGTCTGGATACCTTTGGCGATGATGGTGCATCGGTGCGGGAGTTCGGTTTGGATGTGGTGACCAAGTTGTGCGAGCGACTGTTAATCGGCGGCGCACCCGGCCTGCACATCTACACCCTTAATCGGGCCAATGCCACCATGCGGTTATGGCAGCGTCTTAATCACCTGTAAGCCTAATGGTCAACCGTTCCGCTGATCGGAGCGCTTTCACCTTCTTCGCGATAAATCAAGATTGTCATTTTGCCACTGGTATCGATAAAGGCGCGATACATGCCTTCCGAGTTAAATGGTGTAGCGATATTTCCGGCTGCATCCATTGCAATGACACCACCTTCACCCTGGGCTTTAACCAACACGTCATTGATGACGGTGTCCGCAGCTTCTGCTAACGGCGTACCGTTTTCGACGCGATTGCAGATGTTGTAAGCCACCACGTAGCGGATGAAATACTCGCCGTGGCCGGTGGCGCTGACCGCGCAACTGGCGTTGTTGGCGTAGGTGCCGGCACCAATAATGGGCGAATCACCTACGCGGCCGAAGCGCTTGTTAGCAGTACCGCCGGTTGAAGTGCCCGCCGCTAGTGTGCCCTTTTTGTCGAGCGCAACCGCGCCGACGGTTGAAAACCATTCATCTTTACTGGCGCTCTCAGCTCTGGTTTGTTCAGCCCTGGATTGTTCGACGTTGGATCGTTCAGCCTTGGCTTTTCCTGCATTGGCTTGCTCACCAGCCTTCCGGGCGGCTTCCCTTTCTTTAATTTGCTGTAACTGCTGCCATCTGAAATCGGTACGAAAATACTTGGGGTCCGTCATCTCAAAACCCTGTTCGCGGGCAAACTCTTCCGCGCCTTCACCCATTAACAGCACATGCTCTGAATGGGTCATGACTTTCAAAGCGAGATTGATCGGGTTTTTAATGTGGCTTACAGATGCCACGGCGCCGGCATTCAAGCCCGCGCCTTCCATAATGGAGGCATCCATCTGGTTATGGCCTTCAGCATCAAAAACTGCACCTTTGCCGGCATTGAACAAGGGCGAGTCTTCCATGATATTGATTGCAGTGGTCACCGCTTCAGTGCTGTCGGCGCCTTGCTGTAGTTTCTGGTATCCAGCTTCCAGTGATTGTTTCAGTACGGCCCTGATTTCTGCCTCTTTTTCCGCGCTCATGCTGCTGCGCGTGATGGTGCCGGCACCGCCGTGAATAACGATCGCGGTTGCTGATTCTGCATT
>CAJDWJ010000010.1_pt1 | contig 13924 bp, 13 predicted proteins | sample 7391551 | NCBI WGS metagenome assembly CAJDWJ01 (sample SAMEA7055723, study PRJEB34461) | soil metagenome | biome: terrestrial ecosystem; feature: Peninsula; material: soil | place: Antarctica | collected 2016
GGTTCGCCGTCAGGGCCGCACAAGATGCCACCAATCCCCATATTTTCGGCCAGTTGCAGGTCTGTCTGCCGGTCACCAATAACCCAGCTGTCCTGCAAGTCGAGCTCACCTGATTTCAGATAATCGAGCACCATACCGATACCCGGCTTTCGATTTTCTGAGCCATCCGATTCAAAGTGCGGGTCAATGTGTTCGGCCACAAAGGTAATTCCCTGAGAGGCAAACAAGGCCAGCATTTTATCGTGTGGTGGCTGAAAGTTTTCAAACGGGTTGGAGGGCGTACCCAAACCATCCTGATTGCTGACGATCACAAATTCGTAGCCGGCATCTTTCAGCTTTAGTAACGCCGGAATAACGCCTTCGAGTAGTTCCAGTTTTTCCAGGCTGTCTATCTGCTTGTCTTCCGGCTCAATAATAAGCGTGCCGTCCCGATCGATGAATAAAATACGCCGCTTCTTTATATACATAATTTAAGTCCTGATCTTATCAGCGTAGCTTTGCAGCGTATTGGTCAACTCCACCATCTCAGCTTCACTACCGATAGTAACGCGTACACAGCCTTGCAAGCCCGGCTGCGTACTGAAATCGCGAATACGGATACCATGTTCAGCACACCATGCAGTCAAACCCGGTGCATCGGCCACTTTAAGTAATACGAAATTGGCTTCGCTATTCCAGAACGTCTCGACCGCATCGCAAGTCGACAAAAATGCGTAGAGCAACTCACGCCTGCCCGACACCGACCTGACAAATCGCTCCTTGGCCAGATTTGCTTCGCTGGAAACTGACCGCAGTGCAGCATCAACAACGGTGGATGCCAAAGGATAAGGGGCGATGACCCGCTGCAATAAAGCGATAACTGCCGGATCAGCAATCACACTGCCACAACGCAGGCCGGCTGCTGCCCAGGCTTTTGACAAGGTTCTCAGCACCACCAGGTTCGGCCATTGCTTGATCAGGCTGGGCGCAGACTGGTCTTCACAAAATTCGATATAGGCTTCATCCAGCACCACCAGCGCCTTATCCCGACAGGCGGCCAACACCGCTTGCAACTGATCTTCGGTTATCAGATCACCGGTTGGATTATTCGGTGATGTCAAAAACACCAGTTTGATACCGGTTTCCTGATTTATCGTTTTCAGTAACTGCTCGAAATCAATTTTAAAACCATTACTGGCCGCTCGCGGTACATCGATCACGCGCGCATTTTGAATAGTTGCCGCAATCCGGTACATGCCAAAGCACGGACTACATTCAACAATGGCATCTTCGCCCGCACGACAGAACACCCGCAACAACAGATCAATGCCTTCATCACTGCCGCGGGTAATCAACAGGTTGGCGGGCTCGACCTGGTAAATTTCAGCCAGGCGCTTCTTTAGCGTTGGCGGCTGCGGAGAGGGGTAGCGGTTGAGACTAAGATGTTGCCATGCAGGCTCATCCACATGCGTTGTAGGCGACTCATTGGCATTTAATAAAATACCGTCTGCAGATGCACTGCTACGTGCCGATGCATAGGGTTTCATGGCCACAATTTCTGCTCGCGCTAATTGATTAATATCCATCACTTGGTGCCACTCAAATTGCTTAAACGATGATCCACCGCCATCGCGTGTGCTTCCAGTCCTTCTTCTCTGGCCAGAATCGCGGCGCAAGGCCCAACTTTTCTAAGCCCGAAGTTGCTGGCCCGCTGCAAAGTCATGCGACGCATAAAATCGTTAACCGACAAACCGCTATAGGCCCGTGCATAACCATAAGTTGGCAACACATGATTGGTTCCAGAGCAATAATCCCCCAGTGACTCAGGCGTCCAGGGACCAATAAATACCGAGCCGGCAGTGGTGACCTTGTCTGTCAGCAGCTCAGCGCCTTTACAGTTGAGGATCAAGTGCTCAGGCGCATACTGATTGCTGATTTTCACTGCGGTATCGATTGAATCGGCTTGTATCAACCGCACGTGTTGTAGGGATTTTTGCAGTATGTGAAAGCGCGGTTGCGATTCTGCCAACTCAGGCAGCAGGCTGCGAATTTTTTGTAAAAGTTCGCGACTGTCGCTGATGGCAATACCCTGTGAGTCCGGGCCATGCTCTGCCTGCGAGAGCAAATCCCAACACACCGCCGTTGCATCTGCCGACTCATCTGCGATCACCAGTACTTCTGACGGGCCCGCCGGCATGTCACGCGCAGCACCACCCGGGCGGACTGATATTTGCTGTTTAGCTTCAGTCACCCATGCATTTCCAGGGCCGAACAGCTTGGCGCACGCCGGGATGGTTTCAGTACCCAGACCCATCGCCGCAATCGCTTGCGCGCCACCCACTTTAAAGATTTGTTGCACGCCGCAGCGAGATGCAGTCAACAAAATAGCCGGTGCAACTTTGCCGTTAGCACCGGGCGGTGTACACATCACGACATTTTTGCAGCCTGCAATGCGGGCGGGAATCGCCAACATCATTACGGTAGAAATCAAGGGTGCAGTGCCACCGGGAACATACAGCCCAACCGGCGTGATTGGCAGATAGCGGGCTTCACAGTGCATACCCGTCGCCGTCTCGAGATTCAGGCTGACCGGTTTGCCCGCAGCGTGAAACGCATCAATACGCGCAATGGCTTCGTCAATAGCTGCAACCACAGTACCGTCAACCTGAGACTCAGCGGACAGCCACTCCTCCTTGGTCACTTCCAATGCGGTCAATTCCAGCCGATCAAACTTTTTTGTATATTCAAACAGCGCAGCATCACCACGCTGTCTGACTTGTTCAATGATTTCAGCAACAACGTCATGCATATCGCCGCTTGGCAATGGCGGGCGCTGCAAGACATCCAGTTGCGATTTCCGATCAAGGCTCTTCCAGTCAATGACATCGGGAAAAGTGATCGGGGTACCTTTGGATTCCGTCGTATTCATTTGTCAGGCCAACATTTTTTCGACCGGCAACACCAAAATAGCTGAGGCGCCAGCACTTTTCAGAGCTTCAAGATGTTCCCAGAAAACAGTTTCGCGACACACTGCATGCAGCGCCACCCTTCCCGGCATACCTTCAAGATTGATCAGGGTCGGGTTCTCTGCTCCCGGCAAAAGCCTGGTGATTTCTTCAACCGCATCTATTGGTGCGTGCAGCATCACATATTTGCTTTCAGCCGCCAGCAGCACACCATCCAAACGGGCCAGCAAACGATCAAGCAAGGTACGCTTGTCTTCGTTTAAGCTACTCAATTGTCCGTATAACGCTGCAGTGCTCTCAAACAACACCTCCAGCTCCACCAGATGGTTGGCGCGCAAGGTTGTGCCGGTTGACACCAGATCCGAGATCGCATCCGCGATTCCCATGCCCGGCGCGATCTCGACCGAACCAGAGAACTTGACGGTTTTAGCCTTAATGCCCTGTTTCGCAAGCAAACTGCAAGTCAGAGCCGGGTAGCTGGTAGCAATCCGACACCCCTCAAGATCCGTTAACGATTTAATTTTCGAACCTTCAGATACGGCAATCGACAAACGACAACCACCAAAAGGCAGCTTTCTGAGCTGTGTTATGTGCTCATCGGGCGCACTCTCCAGCATCACTTCTTGCGCAATATTCTCACCGACAATTCCGAGCTCACAAACGCCATCCAGCAGCAGGCGGGGAATATCATCATCACGTACCAACAGCAGGTCAATCGGGAAATCCTTACCATACCAGTACAGCTTGTCTTTACTGCGGGCAAAACGCAGGCCGCAATTTTGTAACAACTCCAGTGAAAGGTCTGACAGCCGTCCGGATTTTTGAATGGCGACTCTAATGCGGTTGTTCATTTCTTGCTTGCCTCCTCACGGCGCAAAGCCAGCCGATAACCGCCCTCACCCATGTTTAAGTATCTGGCCACGCGGCCGATGGTTGTAACGCTGACACCATTTATTTCGCTGATTTTACGATAGCTATGACCTTCTTTCAGTAACGATGCGGTCCACCACCGGTCAACGATGGCTTCCAACTCAGATGGTGTACAAAGATCCAGTAAAAACTGGCGCACTTCGCCACTTGTATCCAACGTTAAAAATGCTTTGTACAAAGACTCTGTAGACGCTTTTAACGCCTTCTTTTGCTTTTCACTATGCCGTTTCATTCGCCACCTATTGATGTGCTAATGTAATAGCACGTTAATACACTGGTACGTATGTTAACGATACATAATTTCAATTGCAAGGAGTACCAATGGAAAATAGCTAATATGGTTATTCACGTGGAGTATATTTATACAAATAGATTAGACGTTACATATATCATATAAGTACTTGTACTCTAATTTAAAATGAATTATTGTGTCTTCAGCCTTGGCGCAGTTGGACCAGCATTTATCCGTCTCGCTGCGGGACACGGATCGTCGTTCATCAACATGGGCGCCTGGGCGGTTACTTACTTTTTTCTATCGGGTTCTTCTGCCCGATCAGCTTCAGTTTATCTTTTCTGGGCAACTTTTTGATTTGAGCCTCGCGCTGAGACGCGCTTTTCCGATCTGCATGGATTTCCTTGTAAACCACCTCAAGCGGTTGCCTTCCCCTGAAATACCGGGCACCTTTTGCTGTACTGCCATGCTCTGAGAATCGCCGTCCGACATCCGTTGTAATGCCGGTATACAGACTTTCATCACTGGCGCGAATCATGTACACGTACCAGACACCGTTTTGATTGTCAGATGATAGGTCTGGAGTTGTCATGGCTCACAAGATACCTGAATATTTATTTTCATTTGCACCTTTATCACACCTGCTATCGACGTGTTTAGCATTAACCGTGCGGTGCAGCAAACTGTCGCCGGTCTGAATATAAAGCAAATGAACTGATGCACTCGTTTCTCCTATTCTGCAATAATGTTCCCCTCTCATCCAATTGACGCAGGCCTTAAAGACTATCGAAACGCATCCGGCAGACAAACCTCTTGTTTATCACGCACCTAAACCGGGTCGGATTAAAACATTGCTGGCAATTACCAAAAGGGCCGCAAGACCGCTGCTGGATAGTGCACTCGCTCTACTTCCCATCGTTCTGGTTATTGGCTTTTTTCAGTTAGTAGTATTGCGCCAACCTGTTCCAAATCTGGGTCAGATGCTGGCTGGAGGCCTATTGGTATTACTGGGTCTGGCACTGTTTATACGTGGACTCGAAATGGCGCTATTTCCTATCGGTGAGGAAATGGCCTATAACTTTGTACGCAAAGGTAACCTGTGGTGGCTGTTGGTTTTTGCTTTTACACTGGGCTTTGGTACCACGGTGGCAGAGCCTGCATTGATTGCCATCGCAAATGAAGCGGCGCGAGTTGCTGCTGCCGGCAATGTCATCGATAGTACAGTTGCCGCGCAAAGCAGTTATGCCACAGGTTTGCGCTTGACCGTTGCACTGGCGGTCGGTGTAGCGCTCGTGATGGGTGTCTTCCGGATTCTGAAAGGTTGGCCGGTACAGTACCTGATCATTGGCGGCTATTTCGCTGTGGTAATCATGACTTTTTTTGCCCCACCCGAAATTATCGGTATCGCCTATGATTCCGGCGGCGTCACTACCTCAACCGTCACCGTACCCCTGGTGGCTGCATTGGGAATCGGCCTGTCAACCACGATCAAAGGCCGTGACCCGCTGATCGACGGGTTTGGGCTGATCGCTTTTGCTTCTTTAACCCCCATGGTTTTTGTCATGGGCTACGGTATGTTTTTCTAGTGGACTGGCTGTTCAATCTTGGTTATGCACTGCTAGCCATGTTGCGCGATATACTGCCGATTGCAGTTATTCTTTTCGGCTTTCAGATTTTTGTACTGCGCCAGAAGATTAAAAAACCTGCACGGGTTGGTGTTGGCATGGTGTTTGTTCTGTTCGGCTTAACCCTGTTTCTGCAAGGGCTTGATCTGGCGCTGTTTCCGCTCGGTCGATTAATGGCAGAACAGCTGACATCACCGGACTTTATCTATGGCCAGGGCAATGCGGCGATTGGACCGGTTCAATGGACTGATTACATGTGGGTATACGCTTTTGCTGCCTGTATCGGATTCGCTTGTGCCATTGCCGAGCCCGCTCTGATAGCCGTGGCGATAAAGGCCAATCAGGTCTCCGGCGGCACTATCACGGTCAGAGGTTTGCAAATTTCGGTGGCAACTGGTGCGGCGATGGGGGTAGCCGTTGGCTCGTTTCGTATCGTCACCGGCACCCCTTTGCACTGGTACATCATCGGTATCTACATTGTGGTCATTATTCAGACTATGTTCACGCCCAAACCAATTATCCCACTGGCCTATGACTCCGGCGGGGTGACGACTTCTACTGTCACCGTGCCACTGGTGGCAGCATTGGGACTGGGACTTGCTGAAACCATACCCGGCAGAAGTGCTTTGCTGGACGGTTTCGGACTGATTGCTTTTACCTGCCTGTTTCCAATTATGGCAGTCATGGGTTATGCACAACTTGCTGACTGGAAGGCGCGGCGAGCAGCACGACATAAGCGGCAGGCGTAGAATGCCTGCAAAATGAGGTATTAACATGCACTTTAAACTGATTATTATTATATCCGAAGACAGGCGGACTCAAGATGTACTGCTTGCTGCAAGAGACGCCGGCGCTACCGGCTGCACGGTGCTCAATCAGGCGCGTGGTGAGGGCTTGAGCCCAATCAAAACATTTATGGGGCTGGGCATCGATAACCAGGTGGACGTCATCCTGCTGCTGGCTGAAGAGCACCTGAGCAGAGATATTATGGAGCGGGCTGCAACCGCCGGAGAGTTTGATGAAACCTCCGGTACCGGGATCGTATTTCAATTGGATGTTGAAGACGTCATTGGAGTCAAAAGCCAGATTCAGGCTCTGACCGATGCAGTAGAGGACAGATTATGACCAACAAAAAGAAAATTATTCGCGTCGGCGATGTGATGAAACGGGATGTCGATATCATGGACGGCATGCTGACGGTAACAGAAGCGGTCAGATCGATGAAATACCCGGCCACCAGGACCATTATTGTAGATAAACGCAACGAAGATGATGAATATGGCGCAGTGATGTTCCGCGACATGGCAAGACGGGTATTGGCGCGTAACCTGTCACCAGACCGGGTGAATATTTATGAAATTATGTCCAAACCGATCATTTCAGTCGATGCCCGCATGGACATCCGCTACTGCACGCGTCTGTTCCACCGCTTTGGCCTGTCACGGGCACCGGTGGTTGAAGACGGAAAAATTATTGGTCTGGTCAGCTATACCGACATCGTTCTGAATGGTCTGATCAGCAAACAAATTGACGTCTTTGATCAGTGATGTCGGGCTAGCTGTCCAATTGAAAACGGCTAATTCAAGCCGTTTTATTTATGCTGCACGCCGGGCTTGACGTCCGTGATTGCGGGCGTTGGAGTTGCCTTTGCTGCGCTGGTTGTTATTTGCTCCAGAGCGGCCTTGAGGTCTGCCGCCAGAGCGTTGGCCAGCAGAAGAACGACGTCCACCGCCGCCACCACCACCATTTTTGATCGGCTCGGCCTTAATGCTTGGATCCGGCGTAAAACCGTCGATAATCTTCTTGTCGATATCCTTTTCCAGCAGCCCTTCAATATCCTTCAGTAGTTTCAATTCATCTACGCATACCAAAGACACCGCCTGACCTTCCTGACCAGCACGACCAGTACGACCGATCCGGTGCACATAATCTTCTGGTACATTGGGCAATTCGAAATTCACCACATGTGGCAATAGTTCGATATCCAGGCCACGAGCGGCAATATCGGTCGCCACCAATACGCGAATCTTACCCTGCTTGAAATCAGCCAACGCGCGAGTGCGGGCACCCTGTGATTTGTTACCATGAATAGCTGCGGCGGTTAATCCATCCTGACCCAACTGGGTGCTCAAACGGTTGGCCAGATGTTTAGTGCGGGTAAAAACCAGCACTTGTCTCCAATTGCCCTGCCCGATCAACTGCGATAACAGTTCACGTTTGCGGCCTTTATCAACCGGGTGCACCACCTGCGCTATTTGTTCAACAGCGGTATTGCGACGTGCCACCTGTACCTGCTGCGGGTTTTTGAGCAAATCATTGGCCAGCAGAGTGATTTCTTTTGAAAAGGTAGCGGAAAACAACAGCGTCTGACGACTCGAAGGCATCACTTTCATGATCTTCCGGATATCGTTGATAAAGCCCATATCGAGCATACGATCCGCTTCATCCAGCACCAGCGTTTCAACACCGTCAAGCCGAATGGTGCCACGCTGCATGTGATCAAGCAGACGGCCCGGGGTGGCGATAACTATATCAACGCCGCGGTGCAATTGGGTGATCTGTGGGTTGATGCTTACACCACCGAAAATAACGGTGGATTTAAATGGCAGATAAGCACCATAGTTTTCTACGCTTTCGCTGACCTGTGCGGCCAGTTCACGCGTGGGTACCAAAATCAGAGCGCGTACGCGCCGCGGCTGGTTGGGTTTACTGGATTGCTGCAAACGCTGCAACAGCGGTAATGTAAAACCGGCCGTTTTACCGGTTCCGGTTTGTGCGCCTGCCAGCAGGTCATGCCCTTCGAGAATGATGGGGATAGCTTGTTGCTGGACAGGCGTGGCTTGCTCGTAACCCTGTTTTGTGGTCGCGCGCAATAATTCGGCCGAAAGGCCGAGTTCTGAAAATAACATTTGTGTTTTTTACTCCGGGATCGCCTAGCCCAGTCACCGCATTTGTTATTGCTGGTATGGGTCGGTCCAGGCTAAATCTAGTTTTGGACTCCGTTTCCGCCAATATTAGCGAAAGGAGCTGTAGGTGCAGACCGAAGTGCACCAAGACGGCGCGGACTATAACAGAGTTTCATTTCTGCCACACTACTAATTTTTAGTGCGGATTGGAGGTAACTTCCCCAGCGGCGCAGTTGACGGTGCGTTTGCGTAAATAATCAACTGTCCCGATCAGGTTTAGCGCCGAAGCCCATTGCCAAAAGCAGGTGTTATATTAAAACTGAGCATCCATTCCGGTCCATACCTGTCAGGACTAACCAAATAGTGCTGCAGTTCCAGCGCAAATTTCCACGGGTTATTACCTATAAAAGTTGTTTTGGCTATACCGCCGCCCAAAGGAAGCAGCAATTCATTACCGCTATCGGCTTCCCAGTCATAAATAATAGTCGGGTTAGAAACAAGCTGCCAACCATTGCCGAGCGTATAAGCAAAAAATACCTGAATATTGGTTTCATTGGTACTGAATTGTTGATTTGCAGCCACATCCACCAGTTGTTTCAGCCAAAGACCTGCAACACCCCAATCGGCTATTTTTCCAAAAGCGACCTCCGGCCCCAACAACATCTGTTTGCGGTCGCCTGAAACATTCTGGCCGCTTGGCAACGTACCAGCAATACCAAACATACTGATAAACCCGTTATCACTGACGCCGCCATAGGCTACGTCCCAATCGATATCCGCAAAATGCGCGTGTACTGTGCGGAAATACCCCGTGTCAGGTGTTACCTGCGGACTTTGCCGCAAAAGCTCCTGTTCATAGGCCTGCTCATTAGTCGTCCAGAGCGGGGAATCATAATGAATGTTCCATTCAGATACTGCCTGATGCTGCCAGATATCAGCGCGCATAATAATACTCTTGCCATTACTTAATTGAATGGGGAAGGTCGGTCTGAAGCGCAGAATGGTTTCACGCTGGTCATCGGCCTCCGGCAAGCTGCCGGAAAAGGTGCTGTACGTTACCTCGATTCCATAACTTCTTAATGACGTCATGGGATGGCTTAACTCACGGGCAACCTCATTAATATCTGCAAACCCTGTGCCTGAGACTGACGAAATCTGCTGTCTCGACTGGGGTTCCCCGTCATCATCAAGCTCAGCCGCATGCCCGGCAACCGCTACCAACAGGGAAAAAATAATAGCTGGATAAAAAAATATCTTCGGACTTATTAACATAATTCCCTCAGCAATGTAGTCATACTCTAAATTAGGTAGATACATGTATCTCAATATCTTATCTTAGCGGTATTTGGCAGAATGCACCACGCATTGGTGAAAAAACAGCCATAGGAAACCAACATGAACCCACCCTCAAAACTACGCATTTACAAACAGCTGATCAAACTGTCAGTGTTGTTTCTGCTGGCTTTGAGCGCATCACGTTTGATACTAGTGGCTGTTCATTGGAATCGCGTCGGCCCGACTGACGGCCTCGATTTTATCCTCATTCAAGGTTTAAGATTTGACCTGATTCTGCTGGCCATGTTGTACGGACCAGCCTTTCTTTTTAAACCGTGGTTTCAACGTGGTTCTGTGTCCCGACGCCTTGGCAACTGGCTCATCCCTGTTTATCTCGGCATTGTCACCACATTTGCCTTTTTTATAGAAACCACAACGCTTTCATTTATCGGCCAATACGACAGCCGGCCAAACTACGTGTTTGTGGAGTATCTAGCCTATCCCAGAGAAGTTTTCGCCATGCTCTCGGGTACGTATTTGATACCGTTGCTGGTGGCGGCAATAGCCGCATTGGCGGTGTTTTGGCTAACTATCCGATGGATGCGAAAAGATTCTGAAAGCAACCCTAATGTGTCTGTCTGGTTCTGCCTGCTGGTCACACCTATCACGATTTTTTTGATGTTCGCGATGATCCGATCTACTTTTGGCCACCGCCCCGTCAACCCCAGCGTTGCCGTATTTTCGCAGGACTCAATGGTCAATCAACTAGCGCTGAACTCCCCCTATTCCCTGTTATACGCCATTTATGAAAACCGTCGCGACTCCGCAAAAAAAGGCGTTCGTTATGGTGATATGAATGATGCGGACGTGATTAACATCATCAATCAAGAGGCCGGGATTACAAATAATGAGCAACTTGATCCGAAGCTTCCCTCGTTACACCACCAGCGAGCAACGCTACGTACCGGTCAGCCACTCAATTTGGTTATTGTTCTTGAAGAGAGTCTGGGTGCTGAATTTGTGGGCAGCCTGGCAGGTAAAAACCTGACTCCAAGACTGGATGAACTCTCCCAACAAGGCATCTGGATGGAGCGACTTTACGCGACAGGCACCCGTTCTGTCAGAGGTATCGAGGCGGTCATTTCAGGGTTTGTACCGACACCCCGGCAAAGCGTTGTGAAGCTTGCAGAAACGCAGGAGAATTTTTTTACAATCGCAAGGCTGCTGCAAAAAAAGGGTTATGACACCAGCTTCATTTATGGTGGGAGAGCCCACTTTGACAATATGAAGCGCTTTTTTCTAAACAATGGTTTCGAGACTATCATTGAAGAAAAGGACTACACAGATCCGGTTTACCACGCCTCATGGGGCGTTTCTGATGAAGATTTGTTTGCCCGCGCGAATCAGGTGTTTGAAGCTGCAGGGGACAAATCATTTTTCAGTCTTGTGTTTACATCCAGCAATCACCAGCCATTTGATATCCCCGCCAACCGTGTGCCGGTTGAAGATGGTGAAAACAGCGCCCAGGACACGGCCATACGCTACGCAGATTATTCGATCGGTCGATTCTTTGACATGGCCCGGCAATCAAACTACTGGGACAATACCGTTTTTCTGGTCATCGCGGACCACAACTCGCGGGTTTACGGCGACAGCTTGGTACCGATTGATCGCTTCCATATTCCTGGTTTGATCTTGGGCGGTAGCATCAAACCACGTACCATCAGTGGCATTAGTAGCCAGATTGATATGCTGCCCACTTTGCTTTCCCTGATCGGCATTGATGCCGCTCATCCTGGAATCGGCCGGGACCTGACCAGCCCGGAATACTTTGACGGCGCGGGGCGCGCGATGATGCAGTTCAACGCTTTACAAGCCTATATGGAAAACGATTCGGTGGTCGTGTTGCAACCAAAGCTGCCGCCACAAACTTTCCTTTTGGGCAGCGACAACTCATTAACGCTGATTCGGGAAGGTGATGATGAAATGGAGCGCAAGGCTTTAGCTTATTCGTTGTGGGGGCCCTGGATGATTAGAATGAAGGCCTACCGGGACTAAATCAGGATATCTGGTAGCTTCTCAGCATGTCCTGCATTTGGCCTTTCGTCCATCGATCAATCCCGATAAGCTTGAGCTAAAGTTCACATAATGTCCTTCTGAGCTTAGCCAACCGGGAACCACTTGAATGTATCTGATTGTTGTCATTTTTCTTGCGGTGATTTGTTGTCATTTTTCTTGCGGTGATAGCCCTCCTGATTGTGGCGCATTACTGGTTGCGCGGGGGCCGGCGACAGCCCGAGTATGAAGAGCCGAATGAGCCCGGCATCCGACGGTTATTTACAACGCGACCACAAGATGAAGCCGCATTAAACGCAGTACATGAAGCCGTACGTGACTTGAGCAAGCGGATAAGAGCCAAAGCTGCAAGCAATGATACCCCCGGTGTCCGGAAATTAATTGACAGCCTCAGTGATGGCCGCATCTACCCTTGCGAATTTACAGCGGTCAATGCTAACGGAGTGCCGGCGGAATGGGTTGTCGCACCCGGAGCAGATTTCGATCGGCGATTGCTCTACATTCATGGCGGTGGGTTCAAATTTGGCAGCCCTAAAAGCCACCGGACCAACACCTGCAAATTTGCTGAGCTAACCCATTGCGTCGTACTTTCGATTGACTACCGCATGCTGCCTGAATACCGCTTGAAGGATGCCATCAGCGATTGCCGCAGCGCTTACCAATGGATCTTGGAAAATGGTCCCGCGGTGGCTGCTCCGGCACGGCAGGTTTTCGTGTCGGGCGATTCTGCTGGTGGCAACCTAGCACTGTCTTTAATCGCCTGGGTGCGTGACCAGGGTTTGACCAGGCCCAATGCAGTTGTAGTAATGTCACCTTTGACAGATGCAACATTCTCCGGCAATAGTATGCGCAGTAACGAAGCCACAGACACCATGCTAAAGTCGTTGCTGGCGCCTCTAAACCGGATACCCTCCGGCTTCAGAATCTGGCTACTGACGCTTATTAATCGCGCGCGACCGGGCAACCCGGTTTATTCACCCCTGCTGGGAGATCTGTCTGATTTACCGCCTACGTTACTGCAAGCCAGTGAAGCGGAGATGCTGTTGGATGACTCCAGAAGGTATTTTCGTAAAGCTTATGCAGCGGGCTCGCCGGTGGTTTTGCAAACCTGGACGAACGTCGTGCATGTCTGGCAATTGTTTGATCCTCAGTTACCGCAAGCGGGCGAAGCCTGGCGGGAGATCGAAATATTTATTGCAGAACATTCCGGAGTTTAAGCAGTGCCAGGAGTCTGTCGGACTTAACATGATCTAGTCGGCAAACAGCTCCTGCTTTGCTCTAACTTCTGCTTCCCTGCAGTCGTGCGGAAAACCCGACAGGCTCCTGGTTAGCGTCCAGTTCTCTCTGATTTTCCCATAGCTCGTATATCATCTGGCCGATCAATAGATAAGAAGTACCTTTCATGTGCTCGTCATAATCCCAGTACATGTGTTCTCCCTTATCCTCAAATTGTCGCAAAATAGCCGTCATGTCCAGATAGGCAATTCCCAGTTGCTGACATAGTGCCTGCAGGTAGCGCGCATGCACCTGGTAGGCAGCGGATTTCAGCGAGCTTGCCTGTTTGTTTTTATCAAACTGTTGGGTAAACTGAAGGTAGTAATCTGACACCTGAGAGCGATAGGGGATGTGTACAATCATCAACCGACCACCCTGGCTTTCTACCAGTTTTCTGGTGCGCTCAACTACCTCGTCAATGTCGACGGGTGTTTTCAGATAGTGCTCGTAGTTGCTGTACTCATTGATGACGAACGGGTTAAACCTGCCCGTTTGCATGGATGCCAGCAGGTCTGGCGCTACATATTGGCTGACATTATTTGTAAATGCCGGGTCGTGCAAAGGGCTGCGGCTGGAACCCTCGGCTGGCAGGAACATAAATGGCTTTTTGTGCCAGCGTGTCGCCACGGGCTGATGTCTGATCAAGCGTGAAATGACTGA
>CAJDWJ010000017.1_pt1 | contig 13906 bp, 9 predicted proteins | sample 7391551 | NCBI WGS metagenome assembly CAJDWJ01 (sample SAMEA7055723, study PRJEB34461) | soil metagenome | biome: terrestrial ecosystem; feature: Peninsula; material: soil | place: Antarctica | collected 2016
TTTCTCGCTGTCAGCCTGACCGACTTCGTGCAGGGCTGCATCATGTTTATTGCCCTCGTTACAGTTCCGGTTGTCACCATTAACGTGCTCGGCGGTTGGGACGCCACTGCAGAACGGGTGATAAATGTTGCACCGGCCGCCCTCCCCTGGCTTGACGGACAATCCACTGCTGCCGGCAACCTGAACATGATGAGCTGGCTTAAAGGGACAACCTGGCTGGGACTGGTCTCCAGTCTGGCGTGGGGCCTGGGTTATTTTGGGCAGCCGCATATTATCGTTCGCTTCATGGCCATCCGCTCGCTCAAAGATATCAAATATGCCCGCTGGATCGGTATGACCTGGATGATTATCACGGTTGTCGGTGCCGTCCTTGTCGGTATTGCCGGCCTCGCCTACGGTATCGATCAAGGCGCGGTCCTGAGTAAAGTCGACTCAGAGACCGTCTTTATCGTACTGTCGCAAATTCTGTTCCATCCCTTCGTTGGCGGACTGTTACTGGCGGCCATTCTTGCGGCCATCATGAGTACAATTTCTTCGCAGCTTCTGGTCGCCTCCAGTTCCCTGACTGAGGATTTCTACAAAACTTTTCTGCGCAAGGAAGCGTCGCAAAAAGAACTGGTTATGATTGGTCGTGCCTCTGTTTTGTTGGTGTCCATCATCGCCATCGTGCTCGCCTTTGATCGCTCCAACAGTATTCTGGACCTGGTCAGTAATGCCTGGGCCGGACTGGGCTCTGCATTCGGGCCGATTGTTTTGTTGAGCCTGTGGTGGAAAGGCATGACCCGGGACGGTGCACTTGCCGGTATGGTTGTCGGCGCGGCCACCGTATTGTTCTGGCTTTATGCTCCGATTCAAATCAACGGGGGAAGCCTCTCTTCATTCCTCTACGAAATGATCCCGGGCTTCTCATTGAGCTTGTTGGCCGTCGTTCTGGTCAGCAAATACGGCCGTAAAGTCAAAGGCCCGGTCGAGGATAAGTTCGTGGAAATGGAAGGCGCGATGACCGAAAGGCCATAACCCCCAAATCTGATTCCCGGCAAGCCTGAACCCCGATGAGGTGAGGACACGCCGGGTGAATCCAAATTAATTTTAGAATTTATATTTTTGTACTCAATCATCGCGCTATTGCTTGAGATGATTATCAAGACCAATATTATAAGTATATCGATTTTGGCGGGAGCGTATCGACCATGCAGCGGGACGCTGAGATACTCGCTTTTCAGGCGCGCGATCGTTTAAAGCGCCCGTGGATTTATTTATCACCCGGCTAGAGTCTGCAGCCACCTGGGCAAGCGCTCAATGGATACCTCATTGCGCAGGAAACCACGTGGAGATCGAAGCCACAATCAGCGCGCAGCGACCAGTCGGGACCGTTCCACCTATATTGCGGAGATACAACCATGCTATTGTTTGATGCCTTGAGCCCCGCGCCACGCGCGTTGCGAATGTTCCTGTTAGAAAAGGGCCTGTCAATCCCAACCCACAACGTAGACGTATTCGCAGGTGAAAACCGGCAGGAGCCCTACCTTGCGCATAATCCTGCCGGCCAGACGCCCGCATTGCTGCTCGATGACGGTACCTGCATCGCCGAAGCGGTCGCCATTATGGAATACCTTGAGGAACGCCACCCTGCCCCGGCCCTGATCGGAAGCACGCCCGAAGAGCGCGCAACTACCCGCCAATGGCAGCGCCGTATCGAACTGAACATCACCGAGAACATCCACAACGCCTATCACTACGCGGAAGGACTGGCGCGTTTTCGCGACCGTATTCCGGTGGCACCGGAGGCCGCCGACGGACTGAAGCGCATCGCACAGGACCGGCTCACATGGCTGGACGGTATGCTGGATGAGCGTATTTTTATCGCCGGCGACAGATTTACGATAGCCGATATCTGGCTCTACATCTGGCTCGATTTCGCAGTGTCGGTCAAGCAACCATTCGATCGCAGGCTGAGCAAAATCACGCCCTGGTTTGATCGCATCGCTGAGCGGCCCAGTGCAGTAGAGAGCCTGCACACGGACTGGCACATAACCGGCGTCCGTGGCTGATGTCGCCCCGATTAAAGACCTATCTGATTTACAGCTTCTGGCGACCGCAAAGTGTTGCTGGAAAGCTCTGATCGCATTGCAGTCACCATGCAGCGGGACGCTGAGACACTCGCCTTTCAGGCGCGCGATCGTTAAAAGCCCGCGTGGATTTAATTACCACCCGGCAAGAGCGGCGCCACAAAATCCGGCGGGAGCTGTCACAATTTGATTTCCGCATTGGCCACGGGTATGTTACATCGAACATTAGGTAATGGAATACGATATGAACGCTTTGCTTGAAGAACACTTCGACGATACTGGCGAATTGTCGCCATGGTGGCTGCGCATCATCGGTTTTGTCATGCTGCTCGGCCTTAGCCTGTTGCTCGCTATTACGTTTCTGGCCTACCGTAATGCGCCGCCAATACCTGGCAAGGTGGTTGCGGTTAATGGCGAGACCTTGTTTACCCATTCTGATGTCGGTGCCGGGCAGGCTGTATTTCTCAAATACGGGTTGATGGCTAATGGCTCCATCTGGGGACACGGCGCCTATCTGGGGCCGGATTTCTCGGCTCAAGCGCTGCATCACATAGGGGTTGATACCGCCACGGCCCTGTCGGAAGATCAGTTCGGAAAACAATTCGACGCACTTGATGCGATGCAGCAGGCAGCCATCGAGGCACAAGTAGCGGTAACCCTGAAGGAAAATCGCTACAACGCCGACACCGACACGCTGATGCTCACCAAAGCCGAAACCCATGCCTGGCAGCAGCAACTCGGCTACTGGACCGATTACTTCAAACACCCGGGCGACAACGGTGGCCTGAAGGCAAATCTGATCACCGATCCGCAGGAATTGCATCAGTTTACGTCCTTTGTTACCTGGGCGGCCTGGGCCTCGGTAGCCAAACGGCCGGGTTTACGTCCTTTGTTACCTGGGCGGCCTGGGCCTCGGTAGCCAAACGGCCGGGACAGGAATACTCCTACACCTTCAATTTCCCCTATGACCCGCTGGTTGGCAACGTTCCTGCTGCGGGTACCATATTCTGGAGCGCAATGAGTCTGGTAGTGCTGCTGCTCGGCATCGCTGCAGTGCTGCTGGCTTTTGGCAAGTTCAACTATCTTGGCTGGATCAGTAGCGGCCACGAAATCCGTCCTTATATCCGCCCGGGCGAATCCACCGCCGGACAGCGCGCACTGGTGAAGTTCTTCGTGATTGTGGCGCTGGTCTTCCTGTTCCAGACCCTGGTTGGAGGCGTTGTAGCCCACTACCGCATCGAACCGGATGGTTTCTACGGCATTCCACTGGAGAAGATCTTCCCCAGCAACCTGATGCGCACCTGGCATCTGCAAAGTGCCATCATGTGGATCGCCACATCTTATGTTGCGGCCGCTCTGTTTTTGGGCAGTACCCTGCGCCGCGATACGCCCAAAGCACTGGCTATCTGGGCACACTTGCTGTTTGTCGCCTTTGTCACCGTGATCGTTGGCAGTCTGCTGGGTGAGTGGGCCGGTATTTCGCAGCTTCTGGGTGACTGGTGGTTCTGGTTCGGCAACCAGGGCTGGGAATATCTGGAACTGGGTCGCTTTTGGCAGTATCTGTTGGTGCTCGGGCTGCTGATTTGGTTCGCGGTACTGTGGTGGGTTGCACGGCCGGGCAAGATCGACCAGATCGAAGCCAAACCCATCGTGCGCATGTTTATGGTAGCGGCGCTGGCTATCCCGGTATTTTATATACCGGCCCTGTTTTTTGGTGCAGAAACCAACTTCACAATCGTTGACACCTGGCGTTTCTGGATCGTCCATCTGTGGGTCGAGGGGTTCTTCGAGTTCTTTGCCACTACGGTGGTGGCGCTGGTACTGTATCAGCTAGGGCTGGCAAGACGTAACACGGCATTACGGGTCATTTACCTGGATGCGATTCTTTATTTTCTGGGCGGCATGGTCGGAACCGGCCATCACTGGTATTTCACCGGCCACACCAGTTTCAATATGTCGGTGTCGGCCCTGTTTTCGGTGCTTGAAGTGGTGCCGCTGACGTTATTGACCCTTGATGCGTGGGACTTTGTCAAAACCACTCAGGGTGAACGCGAGGCAGCCGGCAAGCCCGTGGTGCTTCCGCACAAGTGGACCTTCTATTTTCTGATGGCGGTCGGCTTCTGGAACTTCTTCGGTGCCGGCGTGTTCGGCTTCCTGATCAACCTGCCGATTGTCAGCTACTACGAAGTCGGAACGCAGATTACCGCCACCCATGCTCATGCGGCATTGATGGGCGTCTTCGGCATGCTGGCGATTGGCTTGATGGTGTTCGTTTTGCGCCAGACCACCAGCGACGAGGACTGGCCCGGTATCGAGAAGTACGTCAAGGTTACGTTCTGGGGTACGAATATCGGTCTGCTGATGATGGTACTGTTAAGCTTGTTCCCCAGCGGCGTATTGCAGATGTGGGACGTGATGCAAAACGGCTACTGGCATGCACGCAGCCATGCATATACCCGCACGGATACAGCGTTGCTGATTGAATGGCTGCGCTTCCCGGGTGATATGATCTTCATTGTTTTCGGCTCTATCCCGCTGAGCATTGCCGCGATCAAGGGCTGGCTGTGTGTACGTGCGCGCGCACGGCAGGACGCCATGGCGCCGTAACAGTTCAATGTGTGGATTGTGCCCTGCGCAGGGCACAATCCACACAATTAATTCTTAACTATGTTGATTTAACTCAGCAGTAACTTGTTTCATGAGTTTAAGTTCCTCGATTCTTACACTAGCCAGGCCACGCAACGGAGCGTGCATCACAAATACTTTAGCCAAAGCAATATCTGCTTGCCACCCAAAATCAGCGTCTTTTAAACCGCTATATTTTTGGTAAGTAGATTTGCCGATGAAGCAAACGAGTTTTGGTTTATGGACCTTGATGATTTTGGTAATCCTGCCTCTACCCTCGATTTCTTCACCTTTCTTCAGGGCAGCGATACCAGGAGTCGGCCTCTCAATCAGATTGATAATTCCGAGTTTGTGGATACGATTAAACTTTGTCAGGTAAAACTGTTTAAGTTTTTCATCGTCACGCAAGTTGTTTTCATCTTCGGTAATAAGTTTTGCCCTGGCCAGTAAATACCAGAACATTTTATTGTTAGAAAAGGGGACGCCTCGTCTATGCGAGCCAGGGTGAGGATTGACGCCTACGAACAATAACTCTGAATTCTTGTATATGTAGTTAATCATCGTTTTGGTTCAGGCTTCACTTGGGAAAAGGGGCTACTCAAGCAGCCCCTTCAAATTCCAAGAGAAGATTATGTGAATATTGATCTTAGCCAAATTGGTGCATGGTGTTGTCTTTACCAGAAGCTTTCAGTGCGGCTTCGCCGGCAAAGTACTCTTTATGGTCATCACCCAGGTCAGAACCCGCCATATTTTGGTGTTTAACGCAGGCGATACCTTCACGAATCTCTTTGCGCTGTACGCCTACAACATAACCCAGCATGCCTTTGTCACCAAAGTAATCTCTAGCCAGATTATCAGTAGACAGCGCCGCTGTGTGATAAGTAGGTAAAGTGATCAAGTGATGGAAAATACCGGCTTGTCGAGAGCTATCAGCCTGGAAAGTGCGAATTTGCTCATCTGCGGCTACACCCAACTCAGTCTCATCGTATTCAACACTCATCAGATTTTCACGCTTGTAGGCTGAAACATCTTTACCTTCAGCTTTCCACGCATCAAAAACCTGTTGACGGAAGTTCAGTGTCCAGTTGAATGATGGGCTGTTGTTATAAACCAGTTTGGCATCTGGAACCGCTTCGCGAATTGCGTTAACGATACCGCCGATTTGACCAATATGTGGCTTTTCGGTTTCAATCCAGATGAGATCAGCACCATTTTGCAAAGAAGTGATGCAGTCGAGAATACAACGCGCTTCACCTGTACCTTGCTTGAATTGGAACAGGTTGCTGGGCAGCCGCTTAGGGCGAACCAGCTTGCCATTTTGTTTGATAACAACATCGCCATTGTCCAGTGAATCGACAGTTACCTCGTCGCAGTCAAGGAAAGCGTTATATTGGTCACCTAAATCACCAGGTTCTTTAGTTACAGCGATTTGCTTGGTTAAGCCCGCACCCAGAGAATCTGTGCGCGCAACGATAATACCGTTATTTACACCCAGTTCCAGGAATGCGTAGCGTACCGCACGAATTTTAGCCAGGAAATCTTCATGGGGCACAGTAACTTTGCCGTCCTGGTGGCCACACTGTTTTTCATCAGATACCTGGTTTTCGATCTGAATAGCGCACGCACCCGCTTCGATCATCTGCTTGGCCATCAGGTAAGTTGCTTCCGCGTTACCAAAACCAGCGTCAATGTCGGCAATAATCGGCACAACGTGAGTTACGTGACCGTCGATAGCTGCCTGAACTTTTCTTTCTTCAATAGTATTACCCGCATTACGAGCCGCGTCTAAATCACGGAACAAACCACCGAGTTCTCGTGCATCTGCCTGCCGTAGAAAAGTGTACAGCTCTCTGATAAGGCTGGCTACAACGGTTTTTTCATGCATGGACTGATCAGGAAGTGGTCCAAATTCAGAGCGTAAGGCTGCGACCATCCAGCCAGAGAGATACAAGTAGCGGCGGTCGGTTTTTCCTTCAAAATGCTTTTTGATGGAAATCATCTTTTGTTGGCCGATAAAACCGTGCCAGCAACCCAGAGATTGTGTATATTTAGTGGGATCAGCATCATAATTAGCCATATCTTCACGCATGATATCAGCTGTGTATTTGGCAATTTCTATACCGTTTTGAAAACGGTTTTGAGCACGCATACGTGCGACAGATTCAGGGTCGATCGCATTCCATGCGTTACCGTTGATTTTGCACAGCGCGGCAGCTGCGTCTATGTCTTTGGTGTAATTTGACATACTCAATCCTTCCAAATGCAGAACAAAAATACGAAAATCAGATGTAATCGATTCTAGCCGCAGACCCAAAATTTAGCTAATCTATAGTTATGATTGTCAGTATTTTTATTGTGAATGTAACGTTGATCAGAAAAGATCAAAAAGTCAGGTGCAACGAGTAGCCAAGTATGAATATACGCAATATCGACTTGAATTTGCTTGTCTATCTGGATGTTCTTTTAAAAGAACGCAATGTTACCCGTGCAGCAGAAGCTTTGGGTATTAGCCAACCAGCCATGAGCAATGGGCTGAGGCGGTTGCGGGAATTGTTTAATGATCCACTGTTAGTGCGTACCAGTGAAGGGATGACGCCAACAGAGCGGGCAAAGCAGTTGCAACCCATGGTCCGGGAGGTGCTGGCTGCTATTGAAAAAGCAGTTCAACCGCGCAGTGAGTTCCATGCAGCAAAGGCTGAAAGGGTCTTCCATATTTCGGTAAGTGACTATACGGAGTCAACCTTGTTGCCTCACCTGATGCGAAGGCTCCGTTCCGAAGCACCGGATGTCACATTGGATGTACTGACCTCTAGTGACATCAGCTATAAAGATGTAGAACAGGGCTCTATCGACCTGGTCATTAACCGCTTTGATGTATTACCTCAGTCGTTCCACCAGATGACCATATGGCGTGATTCTTTTTCCTGCTTACTGAGCAGCCACAATCCCATAAGGGAAGACTTCACACTGGATAACTACCTGGAATCCCGCCATGTTTGGGTCAGTAAATCAGGCATGGGTGTGGGTGTCGGTATGGAGCCAGGTGCCGTCCAGCGCTTGGGATGGGTGGATGAAGCTTTGGCAAAACTTGGGAAACAGCGCCGCATCAGAGTGTTTACCCGTCATTATCAAGCAGCTATGCAGCTTGCTGAATTGCGGGATCTTGTGGTTACGCTACCAACAAAAGCAGCCAAGCTGCTTAAAAACAATCCCAAAGTTGTTATTTTAGCTCCACCTTTTAAGATACCGGAAATTGAGCTTCAAATGGCATGGAGTCCCTTGCTGCAACACAGTCCGGCACATCAGTGGTTGCGTCGTCTTATAGCGGATGTAGCAAGCACATTGAATTAGTGCTTCTTATTGCCGCTATTTGACTATAGAGCGCATTAAAATATGTATCACCAATATACACATTATGTATAGTGGGAATACAGCCAATCAAATTGCTAATCAAATTTGAGTTTCCTACAATAAAAATCATTATCTACCAGCTATAAAAATTTAGACTAGCTGAAACTACCACCTTAAATTACCACTTAAAACAAAAGGCATTATCATGACTGAACGCGTAAAAGTGAGCGGACTGCAGGTTGCCCGCCCAATTTATGACTTAGTGACACAGGAAGTCATTCCTGAAACAGGGGTGGATGTGGATGCCTTCTGGCAGTCATTTGCTGCAATCATTAATGATTTTGGTCAACAAAACCGTGAGCTTTTGAGCAAGCGCGCTGTGTTACAGAAGAAAATTAACCATTGGCATCAACAGCGGGCAGGTCAAACGATTGACCAGCCAGCGTATAAAGCTTTTCTTCAGGAAATCGGCTATCTGGTACCACAGGGTGATGATTTTAGTATTACTACTAAAAAGGTAGACACGGAGATTACTGTTCAGGCAGGACCTCAGCTGGTTGTACCTGTGATGAACGCTCGCTTTGCTCTTAATGCAGCAAATGCGCGCTGGGGTAGTCTCTATGACGCGCTTTATGGAACGGACGTACTACCAGAAACAGCGGGTGCAGAAAAAACAGCAAAATATAACCCTGGGCGTGGTGCCAAAGTCATTGAATATGGTAAAACTTTTTTGGATCAGTCGGTCCCATTAGTGCAGGGATCTCACCATGATGCCATCGAATACACGATCATAAATGGCCAATTGCAGGTACTGCTTAATAATCACACTGAGACCAGTTTGTCGCAACCCGCACAGCTTACAGGCTATCAAGGTTCTGTTAACAATCCAGAAGCTATCTTATTAAAAAACAATGGATTACATATTGAACTTCAAATAGATCGTAATACAGCAATTGGTGCCAGTGACCTTGCTGGAATAAAAGATATCCTGATGGAAGCTGCCTTGACAACGATCATGGATTGTGAGGATTCGATAGCTGCCGTGGATGCTGAAGATAAAGCTCTCGTCTATCGCAATTGGCTGGGGTTAATGCAAGGCGACCTCGAAGAGAGCCTGGAAAAAGACGGCAAGACGATCATTCGTAAAATGAATCCGGACCGCGAGTACACCACCCCGGACGGTGGAACACTTGTGCTGCCAGGGCGCAGCCTGCTGTTTATCCGCAATGTCGGTCACTTAATGACCAACCCCGCCATCCTTGATGCTGAGGGCAATGAAGTACCCGAAGGCATTATGGATACGATGATGACCAGCCTGATCGCTATTCACGACATTAAGGGCAACGGTAAGTACCGCAATAGTAAAACCGGGAGTGTTTACATTGTTAAACCAAAAATGCATGGCCCTGAAGAGGTCGCATTTACCAATGCGCTGTTTAATGCCGTAGAAGACGCCCTGGGCCTTGATCGCAATACTGTCAAAGTGGGCATCATGGACGAGGAGCGTCGCACCTCTGTTAACCTCAAAGAGTGTATTCGTGCAGCCAGTGAGCGCATAGTATTTATTAATACAGGCTTCCTCGACCGCACCGGTGATGAAATTCACACCAGTATGGAGGCCGGCCCCTTTGCACTAAAAGGCCAGTTAAAAACGATGAAGTGGATTGCAGCCTACGAAGACCAAAATGTCGACGTTGGTTTGAAATGTGGCCTCCAAGGCAAGGCTCAAATCGGTAAAGGTATGTGGGCTGAACCTGATAATATGGCCGCCATGATGGAGGCAAAAATTGGTCATCCTCTGGCCGGTGCCAACACCGCCTGGGTGCCCTCACCTACCGCAGCTACACTGCATGCGCTGCATTATCATCAGGTCGATGTATTTGCACGACAACAGGAACTGGCAACACGCGCTGCCGCCAGTGTCGATGATATTTTGACCATTCCACTGCTGCAAGGCGAACTGACCGCCGATGAGATTCAAAAAGAACTGGATAACAATGCACAGGGTATTCTTGGCTATGTTGTGCGCTGGGTCGAGCAGGGTGTTGGCTGCTCTAAAGTACCTGATATCAACAACGTCGGCTTGATGGAAGACCGCGCGACGCTGCGTATCTCGAGTCAACATATTGCCAATTGGCTGTGCCACGGTATTTGCAGTGAAGAACAGGTAATGGAAACAATGCAGCGTATGGCCGCCGTAGTAGACGGCCAGAATTCGGGGGATGCCATGTACCGCAATATGGCCCCTGATTTTGATCAAAGTATCGCTTTTTCGGCAGCCTGCGACCTTGTCTTTAAGGGCGCAACACAACCCAATGGTTATACTGAACCATTGCTGCATGCTTATCGCCGGAAAGCAAAGTTACAATTAAAATAAAAGGTTACATTAAAAAATCAGTCAAATTCATTAAAATTCCAATGTAATCGAGAACGTTTTGCCAGCACGGTCATAGCGACAATTCGTAATCAGGTTTTGAGAGTGGATGCATTAGACTGCGGTTAACAAGGTGGTACACTGCCCTACCAAATCTTATTTAATTGCGGGATTTTCCTATGCTTCCTACCCTCTTGCGTTTGCCATTAATTTGTCTGGCCGTCGTTTTCAGCCTCAGCGCGTGTCAACAGGAACCCGACGCACCGCAACAGCCGCCTCTCGCCAATTCAGCAAGTGATGCCGGCACTGCCAATTCAGCAGGTGATGCCGACACTGGAATGTCTGACACGGCCCTGCCAGATATCCCACTGGGGCAACTGTCGACAGAGGTACAGCCGCTTTCCTATCAACTGGAATTAACCATCGTTCCTGAACGGGAAGAGTTCAACGGCAAAGTCACCATCGATCTCGACATCAGTTCCAGCCGCAACCATTTCTATATACACGGCAAAAGCATCAAGGCCCGGAGTGTAAAAATAAGCGATGACACCGGCACTTACGATGGCCAATATGAACAGGTTGATGACACCGGTATCGTCAGGATCTCCTCACCCAATCCCATGCAGGGCAAAATTCAGCTGACGATCGAGTACAGTGCACCCTTTAATCAGGCCCTCGAAGGCCTGTACAAGGTCTCGGAAAGTGGCAACGATTACGCCTTCACCCAGTTCGAAGCCATTTCTGCGCGTCTGGCCTTCCCCGGTTTTGATGAACCGGGATTTAAAACCCCGTTTACGACCACCTTAATCGTGCCCGAAAACCAGGTTGCCATCAGCAATACGCCGGTGATTTCCAGTGAAATTATCGATGGCATGAAAGTCGTGCAATTCGCCCCGACAAAACCTTTACCGACCTACCTGATCGCTTTTGCAGTGGGTGATTTCGACGTGGTGGTAGCGCCGGATCTGCCGATTACCGATATACGTGACCATCCTCTGCCGCTGCGTGGTATTGCAGTTAAAGGCAAGGGAGCGCAACTGGCCTACGCACTGGAAGGCACCAATGCCATTGTCACCGCACTCGAGGACTACTTCGGCACGCCTTACCCCTGGGCCAAACTGGATATCCTTGCGGTACCTGATTTTGCCGCTGGTGCGATGGAAAATGTCGGTGCCATCACCTATCGTGAAAGCCTGTTGCTATTTGATGCAACCGCCACACCCGAGCGCAAACGCCGCTATAAGATGGTGCATGCACATGAACTCTCCCATCAATGGTTTGGTAACCTGGTCACACCGGTATGGTGGAACGACATCTGGCTGAATGAGTCTTTCGCCACCTGGATGGCCCATGTTGCAATGGATATGGCTGAACCTGATGCCAATTACCGCCGCGACCTGCTGGCAGGCGGATTACGGATAATGGCGAGTGATTCCCTTGTCAGCGCCCGCAAAATGCGCCAGCCCATATTGAGCAATGACGATATTGCCAGCGCATTCGATGGTATTACCTACAGCAAGGGCGGTGCCGTGCTGTCCATGTTTGAGAACTTTATTGGACGGGATGATTTTCGTCAGGGTGTGCGCAACTACCTGGACGAGTTTAAATACGGCACTGCCACCGCAGATGATTTTATCCGCCACCTGGCCACCGCCGCGACCGCCTACCCCGAGGAAGTAGTGGTTGCCGCCTTCAATTCCTTTCTGGAACAACCGGGCGTGCCTTTGGTTGAAATCGCCAGCCAGTGTGACGACGACAACGTTAGCATTCATCTGAAACAATCGCGCTATTTCCCACTGGGTTCCAGCGGCGATCGTAATCAACAATGGGATATCCCCGTGTGTGTACGACTCGGCTATGCAGAAAAAGATGAAGATATCAGGACCTGCCTGCTGCTGTCGGAAGAAGAGAAAACCTTTGACTTGCCACAAGCCTGCCCGGACTGGATCGTTCCGAACGCCGACAGCGCTGGCTACTACCGCTTTAGCATGAACCAGCAAGACTGGAACGCCCTGCTCGCTCATAGTGACCGGCAAAACACCAACGAAATGATGGCACTGCTTGGCAGCCTCACCGGAGCATTCAATTCAGGCGATCTGGATGTCGCCACCTTGATGTCGATCGCTCCAAAACTGATTGCCAGTGCGGATTGGCAGGCGGCGACTGCACCTATCGAGCAGATGAATTTTATGTACGAACAAATGGCCGGCGAGGGGCAGAAGCAAGCTCTAGAGCAACGCTTTAACGAGTACTACGCCGCTAAACTCGATGCTACCGGTCTGGATGTGAGCAATGATCGTGATCAGGCGCGACTACAATCGGCCGTGGTGGAGTTTTTAGCAATAACCGCCAGGCAGCCGGAATTACGCGCCGAACTGGTCAGCATGGCTCGGGCTTACACCGGTTACGAGACAGATAATATTATTCATCCGGAAGCCGCCAACCCGATCATTGTGGGAACAGCACTGGTGGTGGCCGTAGATGAGTTGGGAAATGACTTTGTTGACCACCTGTATCAAATAGCGGTTAACTCAACCGATGCGGTGGTACGTGGACGCGCACTTGATGCCATCGGAAGTACCAAAAACCCGGAAAAGGCGGCCGAGATTCGCGAACTGATTTTATCGCCGGAGCTGCGTGATAACGAGATTTTCAGTATCCTCTCCCCACAAGTATCAATGCCGGAAACCCGTGATGCCATGTGGTTGTGGTTCCAACAGAACTTTGATCGCATCCTGTCACGTATACCCGAAGAGGGGTGGGGCAGTACGACCGGGGTCGGCGACGCCTTTTGCAGCACTGAAAAACGGGACGAAGTAGAGGCTTTCTTCGCCGACCGGATTAACACGTTAACCGGCGGCCCGAGGAGCCTCGCACAAACACTGGAAAGTATCGATCTGTGTGTAGCCAAGGTTCAGCAGCACAAAACGGAGATGGATGCCTGGCTAGGACAATAGAGTAGCCGTCTGCCGGTGGCATGCTTCCAGGTCTTATGCGCGTTTTATTTGACTTCCGCATGACGAAATAAATATTTAACTACACGAATCGCTGTAATATGCCCGATGGCCTTAATGTCAATGTCGGCTAGGTCCCCTTTGGAAGGTAAATTATGAAAATTTTAATGTCAGGCGCGATTGTACTCGCGTTGATTGTCGCTGCCCCGGCAGCATGGGCGAACAAGGCTTCGGCAACCAGTGAGCTGGGCGAAGCACGCGCGATGGTAAGGTCTGCAGAGCGTAGTGGTGCTGATGCAATGGCTACCACTGAATTGAGAAGGGCCCGCGACTTACTCAATTCTGCACAAGTCAGCCTCGATGCCAGAAAGTGGGACGATGCAGAATATGCAGCAAAAAAATCGCAGCGTGATGCGGAAGTGGCCGATGCGAAGACCCAGGCGTTAAAAGCTGAGGCCGCACTGGCAGAGCTTCAGGTGGTTGTTGACACGCTGAGAAGTGAATTGCAACGGATGGGAGAAACCCGATGAGCA